>Ga0256846_1000020_pt1 | contig 79542 bp, 61 predicted proteins | sample TevniametaG_FD_189098 | JGI IMG/M metagenome (GOLD analysis project Ga0256846, IMG submission 189098) | Tube worm associated microbial communities from hydrothermal vent at the East Pacific Rise, Pacific Ocean - Tevnia | ecosystem: Host-associated > Annelida > Integument > Unclassified ...
ACGGCGTGCTGATCGGCGTCTCGCCCAACGACCACATCGACCAGATCAGTGGCAACGGTAACGGCGGCCCGGACGAGACCACCGGTTGGCAGCAGGTTGAGCTCAACCTCGGCAGCCTGTCCGCCGGCAGCCACCGCCTGATCCTGGGCGGCTACAACAACCAGAAGACCGCGGCCAACGAGTCGACCCGGATTCAGTTTGACGACCTGCTGCTCACTACTGGTGATGGTTCCGTGGGCGGTGGTGGTGGCGGAGGTCAGCCGATCGATGGTGATCTGGTTGTTATCTCTGCCAACGATCTTGGCATGCACTGCGCTGATCTCGATTACCAGGTGTTCAGCATTCTGCCGCCATTCAATGTGGTTCATGCCCAGGTGGTCAAGAAGGGGGGGGAGGGGCAGTCGCCGGAGATCCTCGACGATACCCAGCTCGAGCTGACCTATGTGGCGACCAGCAGTGCCAACGATCCGGTGGGTGCGGGTTCGATAAATACCACCAGCCAGAACGGTGAGGTCTATAAGAGCAACTTCTGGGAGATTCAGGACGCCAATACGCTGGCCTATGGGGGTTATGGGACACTCTATCCGTTTGATAATGGCCTTAGCATCCTCTCGGGTTTTGAGCATCTGCCGCCCGATCTGGGGTTGCCGGTGCCGGATCTGATGGAGCTGGCGCTGGGCAACCTGGTGGTGCATCAACAGGTGATGCCAGGCATCTCTGATCCCTACAATGCGAATCAGCCGCAGGCGTTCAAGCGCTTTGATCGGGATCTGCCCTTCTTTGCCGCGCTGCCGTTTGGCACCACCATCGAAGGCGTGAACTGGTTTGCCGCAGATGGCATTCCGCTCCTACCGATCGATGATCAGGGACGTTCTAACGCCTATCCGCTGATGACAATCACCGCCGTCGATAAGGCAACAGGTGAGGATCTTGCCAGCACCGATATCGTGGTGCCGGTGGCTTCCGAGGCGGATTGCGTCAACTGCCATGGCACCACCGATGATGGCTATAGTGGTGTTGCTGCCGACTTTGCATCGGTCTCCTTCGACTATGTGAGTCAGGCACTCAATGATGGTGAGATCCCCGGGCCGGAGAAGCACAACAATGCTGCCAAGATCAACATCCTGCGGCTGCACGACACCAAACATGGCACCGATCTCGATAATCAACGGCCGGTGCAGTGTTCCCAGTGCCACTACTCGCCGGCTCTCGATCTGGCACAGCAGGGGCCGGTGGATGATGATCCGGAGTCTGGCGGTCGTCAGCAGACCAGCCATGTTTCGATGTCGCGGGCGATGCATCAGCATCACGGTGAGCTGATGTTTGCTGATGAGCCACTCTTTCCGCAGATGCCGTTGCCGGGTGAGCGCACCCTGGATGAGGCCGCTGATGTATTACAGGCGACCTGTTACCAGTGTCACCCGGGTAAGAACACCCAGTGTCTGCGCGGTGCCATGGCGGCTGGCGGGGTGGTCTGCCAGGATTGTCACGGCAGCATGGTTCAGGTGGGCGATGACTTCACCGAAAACCTCCCGCATACCCCCTATCCGGAGGGAGCCGACTTGAGCAAGCGGGTGCCCTGGGGCAGCGAACCGGGCTGTGGTTCCTGCCATACCGGTGATGCGCTCAATCCGAACCATGAGGGTGAGGGGCTGATTGTGGCGCCAGATGGGATTCGTCTGTTGCAGGCCTACCGCAGCGACGACATCACTGCAGAGCCGATCCGTTCGCCCGCTTCACGCTTCACCGAGAACCAGCCTCTCTATCGCCTGAGTACGGGCCACGGTGGAGTGATGTGCGAGGGCTGCCACGGTAGCACCCATGCGATCTTTCCCAACCCGATGCCGAATGCCAACGACAATGTGACTGCCACCCAGTTGCAGGGCCACAGCGGCACCATCATCGAATGCGAGACTTGCCATGAACCGGGCAGTCTGCCGATGACACTAGGCGGTCCGCATGGCATGCACAACCGGGGTGACATGCGCTGGACCGACCATGAGCACAAGGAGTTCTTCAAGGATGACCCTGACGCCTGTCGCAGCTGTCATGGTGCCGATCTGTTGGGAACTGTGCTCTCTGCGGCTGCTGCAGCTCGTCACTATGAGATAGAAGATAATGAGATAGTTGATATCGCTCGGGGTGAGCCGATCGGCTGTAACCTCTGCCACGAACTACCGGAGGATGAGAATGAGGATTGAACAGTTCGATGAAGCGCGGCTAGCGAAAAACCGGCCGTCATACAGGACCACCCTGCGCAAGGTAATGCTGCTCGAATTCAGGATCCTGCTCGATCTGCTCACCCTTAACGATACTCTGATGAACGATACTGAGACAGATCGCGGTCTGGTGAGCCGAGCGAAGGTGCGTCGCCAGGAACGGATCCTGCGTCTCAACTGCCTTGGCCTGGTCCAGCAGCCCCTGGAGTCGGAGCCCCTCCGTCAGGCCGCACAGCTCGAAAACCCGGTCGCTGTTGAATCGCTTGATCAACTGCGCCGAGTCAAGGAAGGGAGCGTTGAATTGCTTTTTCGGCGTCTGGGCAAACTCCGGCGGAAACCGACGCGCGTAGCTGCGGCGTAACAGCACCTTGTCGCGCAGACCGCTGACCAAGGCGTGATCGGGCAGGGCGTGGATCAGTCGGCGCATGTGCCCGGAGAGAAATGGTGTGCGGCCTTCCAAGGTATTGGCCATCTCCATCCGGTCGCCGACCCAGTTGAGAATCAGCACCGGCAGATGAGTCTTTGCGAAGTAGTTCTGCCACACCAGCAGGGCGTTGTCGGGGGCACAGAGGGCGTCGTTGATCGCCAGTCCGGCGCCAAACCAGCTCTGGATCGAGCTGGCTTGGCTAGCCAGCCAGCTCTCCGCCTCATCCCCGAGCAGCGCCTGGGTGATCGCCTGGATCTGGCCGAACAGCGGATGGGGCACGCCGAGCAGGCGGATGCTGTCGACAAAGTCTTGGCCGCTGCCGGCCGCACTCGATCCAGCCAGCCAGGGGTTCTTGCTGTGGGCGGCGAAACGCCCGTTGTAGAGTTGGTCCCGTCCCCGTGTGCCGAGGGGTATTCTCTCCAGCAGCTGCAGAATCTCGCCGCGGGTCTCGGCCTGCCCGCGGCCGCGCATCACAAATCGCCACCAGTTGGCGTAGCGGTAACTGGGGTAGCCGCAGAGCAGCTCGTCGGCACCGTCACCGGTGAGTACACCGTGTACATACTGGCGAGTGAAGCGGCTCAGCCACCATTTGGCGGCGCCGTTGGTGAAGGGTTGCACCAGCTCGCTGTTCTGCACCGCTAGTGGATAGGCGTAGTCGAGCGCTGTGCCGTCGATCCGTACCAGGTGGGGATTGAACCCGAGATGACGGGCAAAACGCAGCGCCTCTTCTGATTCATCGTAACCGGCCTGTTTGAAACCGACGGTGAAAGTTTTCATCGGCTGCTCGCGCCCGGTGAGCCGGCCCAGCTCGAAGGCGACCGCCTTGGAGTCGACCCCGCCGCTGAGGTAGACCCCCAACTCCACATCGCTCAGCAGGCGCTCCTGCACCGACTGGCTGAAGGCCTGCTCGAACTCATCCTCGCAGGCCAGTCGACTGCCGCGGACGGATTGGCGGATCGGTGTGGTGGCGGTGCGTAGCGTACAGTTGAAAGCCTCGCCATTGCGCCGTGCTCGCAGGATGGCGCCAGGAGGGATCTGGATCAGTTGCTCAAAGGGGGTGCAGATCGGCTCGAACAGGCCGACGAACTGGCGCAGTAGCCCATCCCGGTTCCAGCGTTTTGGAGAGGTAATGCCCTTGATCTCGCTGGCGAACTCCAGGATTCCGCTGCTGAAGCTGTACTCTGGGGAGAAGCTCGCGAAGGTGCGGCTGTCGATGCCGTCGGCGTGCAGAAACAGCGGTTTGACGCCGAAACGGTCGCGGTGGGCGATAAAGCCGCTGCCGTTGCGGGCCAGGATCACAAACGCGTACTCGCCCTCGAGTTGCTCGAAAAATACCTCGCCGAAGGCCTTCCAGCCCTCAATCAGGGTTTCGGTATCGCTACGGGTCTTGAAGCGGATGCCGCTCTGGCGCACGATCGCGTCGCGCAACTGCAGGTGATTGTAGACTTCGCCATTGAAGAGGATCAGATGTTCCCTGTCGTGGCTTGGCATCGGCTGCTGGCCGGCGCTGATATCCTGGAACGCCAGCCGGTAGTGGCTCAGCCAGAAGCGTTCACTCAGTTGTTCCCGGTGTTCGGTATTGCCGCGGTGTGCGATGCGCCGGGCAGCCTGGCGAAAGCCATTGAGCGCTGGCGGGAAGCGATCTCTGATCGACTCGCTGTGAAACAGAATGCCTGAGAAACCACACATAACAACACCGATTCCTTCTCTGCTGCTCGGTTGAAAGCGGGCGCCCATCATAAACCGATCCCGTTACCTTGGTCAGCCGCAGTTGATCTAGCCCAAGGATCCGCTTGCTGGCTCGCCTATCATTGAATGCAGGAGAGGACGATAGATTGGACCGATAGGATGAATGCCAGCAACAGAACTCGGAGTTTCTCGATCGCCATCACCGGCTCCGGTGGCAGCGGTGCTGTCACGACCGGGCGCATCCTGCTGGAAGCGGCGGCGCTGGCCGGTCTGCAGGGAGTGATGATGCGTTCGGCAGGACCGCAGATCCGTGGTGGTGAGTCGGCGGCGATGGTGCGCTTTTCCCCCTCGGCGGTTGATTGCATGGGGGATAGATTTGACCTGCTGCTGGCCCTCGACTGGAGGAATGCTGAGCGTTTTGCCGATGAGATCCCGCTTACTGAGCAGAGCCTGATTCTGGCTGATCCGGCGGTTGGTGAGGTGCCGTTGCAGCTGCGTGGCAACGGTGCGCAATTCCAGCCTGTGGCGTTTAAGCAGCTCGCCGCCAGCCTCGAAGGAGGGCGCATCAATATGGTGGCTCTGGGGGCCGCAGGGCGGGTCGTCGGCCTCTCGCTTGCCTCTCTTCAGCAGGCGCTGAATCGCATCCTCGGTCCCAAGGGGGAGCGGGTGGTGGCGGGAGCGCTGGCGGCTCTCGAATTCGGTTATGCTCAGCCGTTGCAGGCGCGTTTTTCACCGCCTTCAGAAGAGCCTCAAGAAGAGCGCTGGAACCTCAGCGGCAACCAGGCCTGTGCGCTGGGAGCGCTGCGTGGTGGGGTGCGCTTTGTCGCAGCTTACCCGATCACCCCGGCCAGCGAGATGCTGGAGTGGCTGGCGCCACGGCTGGAACAGCTTGGCGGCTCGCTGCTGCAGGCGGAGGATGAGCTGGCCTCAGTGAACATGATCATCGGCGCCTCCTTTGGCGGGGTGGCGTCGCTTACCGCCACCTCGGGGCCGGGGCTGAGCTTGATGATGGAGGGATTGGGGCTGGCGGTGATGAGTGAGACCCCGGTGACTGTGGTCGATGTGATGCGCGGTGGGCCCTCCACCGGCATCCCCACCAAGTCGGAGCAGTCCGATCTGAATATCGCCCTCTACGGGATGCATGGCGATGCGCCCCATCTGGTGCTGGCGCCCCTGTCGATCGTGGACTGCGTCTTCACCACTCAGTGGGCGGTACAGTTGGCGGAGCATCTACAGACCGTATCCCTGGTGCTTGCCGACCAATCCCTCGGGCAGTCACGGGCGGTGGTATCGCCGCCAGCGGCAGTTGAGCTAGGGTTGAGCCGACGCGTGGAGACGCGGCCGGCGGATGATTATCTGCGCTATCAGGTTAGTGAGACGGGTATCTCACCGATGACCCTGCCGGGCACCCCGGACGGCATGTATACCGCCGATGGCCTGGAGCACAACCGCCAGGGAACCCCCTCCAGCATGGCGGTGGATCATCGCGAACAGCTCGCCAAGCGTGCGCAGAAGCTGGCGGAGTTCGACTTTGGCGAAGCCTGGGCGGAGATCCGCGGCAGCGGGCCACGCTGCATCATCACCTGGGGCTCAAGCAACGGGGCGGTGTTAGATACGGTGCGGCGGCTGGAGGAGCAGGGGGAGGTGCTGCGGGTGATCGCACTGCGCCTGCTGATGCCGCTGCAGAGTGCCGCGTTGCATCAGGCCCTAAAGGGGGTGGAGCAGATTCTGGTGGTGGAGCAGAACCACTCCGGCCAGCTCTATCATTATCTGCGGGCCGAGGGGGCGTTGCCGGACTCTGCCCACTCGCTGGCCCAGCCTGGGCCCTTGCCGTTGCGGCCAGGACGGATCCTGCGCGCACTGGATGAGATCGGTGGATCGGGAGGCTGAGATGAGCGTGCCTGCACTCAAGGCGAAAGACTACAAATCGGCGATCAAGCCGGTCTGGTGTCCGGGCTGTGGCGACTTCGCGGTGCTGGCTGCGCTGACCCGGGCACTGGCCCATCTGCGGTTGCCGAAACATCAGGTGGCGCTGGTCTCCGGTATCGGCTGCTCCTCTCGCCTGCCCGCCTATCTCGACAGCTACGGTTTTCACGGCGTACATGGCCGCGCGCTGGCGCTCGCCTCTGGCCTCAAGGCGGCGCGCCCCGATCTGACGGTGATCGCCGCTGGCGGTGATGGCGATGGCTTCTCGATCGGCGGCAATCATTTCCTGCACGCCTGCCGGCGCAATATGGACATCACCTACATCGTGATGGACAACGAGGTCTATGGCATGACCAAGGGGCAAGCTTCGCCCACCACCCGGCCCGACTGGCTCTCTAGCAAGATGACCCCCCACGGCACCGGCATCCCTAGCTTTCAGCCAGCGGCGATCGCCCTGGCGGCAGGAGCGGGGTTTATCGCCCGTGGCTACTCTGGCGATCCGGCCGAGCTGACGCGGTTGTTCGTGGAGGCGATCCAGCATCGGGGCTTCGCCTTTGTGCAGGTGTTGAGCAGCTGTGTCACTTTCCGCCCTGAGCAGCGTGAGTGGAAGCAGCAGGTCCATCCCTTTGATGGGGTGCCGGTGGATGATCCGGTGGAGGCGGCACGGATTATCCAGGCCGATGATGGCCGCTCCACCGGGTTGATCTACAAGGGTGAGCTGCCAGTCTGGCAGTTGGAAAATCAGGTGATGAGCGCGCTGGCCCGACTCGAAGAGGAATTTCTAGTATGAGCAGTGATCAATCCCGGATCATCGAGTCGCTGGTGGAGTTCCTGGCTCATGCGCTGGAGCTGGAAGAGGCCTCGGTGGAGCACTATGAAGAGCTGGCCGACAGCATGGAGATCCATAACAATCCGCAGGTGGCGGAGCTATTCCGGCGCATGGCGGGTTTCAGTCAGGAGCACGCAAACCAGGTCCGGGTGCGGGCAGAAGGGCTAGAGTTGCCGGAGATCTCCCCTTGGGAGTTCAAGTGGACCTGCCCAGGTAGCCCCGAATCCTCCTGCATGGAGGAGGCCCACTACCTGATGAACACTGCCCAGGCGCTGCAGATCGCCCTGTTTAACGAGATCCGTGGGCGGGATTTCTACTTGCAGGTGGCCGAGACCTCGCCGGATGCCAACGTGCGTTGGCAGGCCCAGGAGATGGTTGAGGAGGAGGCTTGGCACGTCAAGATGCTGGAGGAGTGGCTGCAGGAGGTGGAGGTGGAGACCCCGCTGGAAGATCTCGATCCGCCAAACAGCCCGGAGTAGGGTGGGGTCAATGCTCCACCTTGCGCCGCAACGACTTCTGCTTGCCCCGTTTTGACTTCTCATCGAGACGCCGCTGCCGGGCGCCTTTGCTCGGCTTGGTTGCGATACGCTTCTTACGTACCACCGCCACGCTGCAGATCAGCTCGCGTAGCCGCTCCAGCGCATCGGTCCGGTTCTTCTCCCGGGTGCGAAAACGCTGTGCCTTGATGACGATGATCCCCTCGCTGCTGATGCGCCGGTCGCGTAGCGTCAGCAGCCGCTGTTTGTAGAAGTCAGGCAGGGACGACTGGGCGATATCGAAACGCAGATGCACTGCACTGGAGACTTTGTTGACGTTCTGCCCGCCGGCTCCCTGGGCGCGGATCGCGCTCAGTTCGATCTCCTCCAGGGGGATTGTGACCTGGTTTGATATGCGCAGCATTAGAGGAGCAGTTCCAGGCTGATCGTGATCACCAGCGTGCCGATCAGGCCATTCACAAACTCAATCCGCAGCAGCTGCATCGGATAGGTGGACTGGATCCACATATTCCAAAAGCGTGGATAGACCCGCAGTGCGCCGAAAAGCAGGCCTAGTATCAAGGCCGCCTGGAGGCCATCAACTGGAATTAGTTCTCTCAGCCAGAGATCGGCCAGAGTGTCGATAAAAGGATTGCCGTAGAGCGCCCCCATGACCGCAAAATGGATCAGCCCGGCCGGAATGGACCAGATCAACGCCTCAAAAAGCATGATCGTTTCTCCTGACATTTTGCGCACCATTCCAAGAACTAAGAGATGGTAGCTGAGGCGCTATTGAGTTCCAATGCCTGCAACTGCTGGTTCTGGCGGGTGGCAATGAGACTGTGAACGCATCAACCGCGCACCAAAATCTCCTCAGCATGCTCCAGCTTTTTCGGCGGTCCCTGGATGATCAGGGTGTCGTTGGCCTGCAGGATGATCTCAGGGTCTGGCGTTTCGCCGTGAATACCGTGGCGGCGCAGGCCGATCACCTCGATATCATGGGACGCCAGCCCCAGTTCGCCGATGCGTCTGCCCACCGCCCGGCACTGCTCGGTCAGCACCAGGCTGTGGCGGTGGAAGTGGTCCTCCTCCTCGACCTGGTCTTCGAAGGATTCGCCGTGGAAGTAGCCGCGCAGTCGGCTGTAGTGGTCGGCGCGGGCCTTTTCGATCAGCTCGTCGATTTCGCCCTTATCCACGTCGAGATGGCGCAGGGTGTGGGCAGCGAGCATCATGCTGGCCTCGATCGACTCGGGCACCACGTCGTTGGCACCCGCCTGCTCCAGATCTTCCAGGTGGTGGTCGTCGTGGGTGCGGGCGACGATCATGATCTCGGCTGAGACCTTGCGGGCGGTATGGATGATCTGTTCACTGAGGTGGTGGTCGTGGAAGGTCACCACCAGCGCCCGCGCCCGCTCGATACCGGCGCTGTGCAGGATCTCGGCGTTACGGCTGTCGCCGTAGAAGACCTGTTCACCTGCCTCCCAGGCCTCGCGGATCAGTACCGGGTCGAGGTCCAGCGCGACATAGTCGAAGCCCTCCTCTTTGAGGAAGCTGGCCAGATTTTGGCCGATGCGGCCGAAGCCGCAGACGATCACATGGCCGGAGAGCTCGTCGCTCGCCTGGGAGAGGTTCTGTGCCTGCGCCATCCGCCGCCCCAGGTAGTTGGCGCAGACCTGTTTGGCGAAGGTGCCGTTGTGGCGGATGATCAGCGGCGCCAGGATCATGCTGAGGACGATGGCGGCCAGCACGGGCTGGGTGACCTCGCTGCTGAACAGCCCCTGGGCGATGCCAAGGGTGATGAGGGCGAAGCCAAATTCACCACCCTGGGCGAGCACCAGGCCGCTGCGCAGGGCGACGCCGAACTCGTGGCCGCCAAAGTGCGTGATGGCGATCACGATGGCTGCCTTGCCGAGGATCAAACCAAGGGTGATCAGCACCACCCAGTGCCAGATCTCCGGCAGCACCATCAGATCGAGCTGGGTGCCCACTGAGATGAAGAAGAGTCCCATCAGTACGTCACGGAAGGGGCGCACCTCGGCCTCGACCTGATGTCGGTACTCGGTCTCGCCCAGCATCATCCCGGCAAGGAAGGCCCCCAGCGCCAGGGACAGCCCGAGCTGGTAGGTGAGTGCTGCGGCAGCCAGGGAGACCAACAGGATGGTCAGGGTGAACAGCTCGATGGAGTGGGCCCCAGCCACCATATGAAACAGCGGCCTCAGCGCCCAGTGGCCGAGCGCGAACATCAGGGCGAAGGCGAATGCCGCCTTGGCCAGGGCCCATAGCATCGGTTGCAGCATGGAGCCGCCGCCGGGATCGGCGAGGATCGGGATCAGCACCAGGAAGGGCACTACCGCCAGATCCTGAAATAGCAGGATGCCGAGCGCGATGCGGCCATGGCGTGATTGCATCTCCAGCTGTTCGATCAGCTGCTTGGTGGCGATTGCAGTGGAGGAGAGGGCGACGATGCCGCCGAGGATTAGCGCCCCCTGCCACTCCACCCCCAGATACCAGGCGATGCCCCCGGCAAGGCCAAGGGTGATCAGAACTTGGGCGCTGCCCAGCCCCAGCACTGTGCTCTTCATCGCCAGCAGATGCGGGATGGAGATCTCCAGGCCGATCATGAAGAGCAGGAACACCACTCCCACCTCGGCCAGCAGATGGATCGCTTCGCCATCCGGTACCCAGCCGAGGGCGTGGCTGCCGGTGAGCACCCCGACCATTAAATAGCCGAGGATCGGCGGCAGATGAAAACGGCGGAAGATGGCGACCGCCCCCACCGAGCAGGCGAGCAGCACCAGGACATCATTCAGTGGGCTGTGATCCATGCGGGTCCCTCAACTATGGAGGGGGAATCATAACCTAGTGCGAGGAAAAATAGGGCGTACCTGTGATGGGGATAAAGCAGGGCGGGAAGTTTCATGCCACCAGGCCATGTGGTTGGCCTGATGGCACGGAGGGGGAGAATCAGGGCATCAGCATGCCGCGCAGGGTGAAGAAGATCATTGCTGCCATGATGCCGGAGACTGGCACGGTGATCAGCCAGGCGGCAACGATCTTCAGCAGATTAGAGCGCTTCACCAGCTCAGTCTTGTAGACCCGCTTCAGGCTTTTGCGTTCCTTTTTCGAGAGATCTGCCTTGGCCGAATGCTCCTTCAGCTGCTGTAGCATTCGTCCCTTAGTGGGAACCGATGCCTTCTTGAAAGCCTGCAGGAACTTGGTAACCTCCGCCTCATCCCTGCCGTGGTGGTGCTCCTCGATCTCCGCCACCATCTTGGCGTAGCTGCTCTTCAGAAACTCGCGCAGAAAGCCAACGCCAAACACCGCACCTACCGCAATGTGGGTAGAGGAGACAGGCAGCCCCATCTGGGTGGCGATGATTACGGTGATGGAGGCGGCCATGGCGATGCTGAAGGCGCGCATCTGGTCCAGTTCGGTGATCTCGGAGCCGACGGTGCGGATCAGTTTGGGGCCGTAGAGCATCAGCCCAACGGCGATACCGATGGCGCCCACCATCATCACCCAGAGTGGGATGGCGGCCTTATCCAAGACGGCTCCACCAAGGATTGCTTCGTTGATCGCTGCCAGTGGTCCGACCGCGTTGGCCACGTCGTTGGCGCCATGGGCGAAGCTGAGCAGTGCGGCGGCGAAGATCAGTGGAGTGGTGAAGAGTTTGTTGACGCTCGCTTTCTCCATCGGCAGCTTGTCTGCAGCCCGTTGCACGATTGGGCGGACAAAGACGTAGATGCTGGCGGCGAGCGCGGTGCCGATCAGGCCGGCGGTGACAAAGTCGACCTTCCAGACCTTCTTCAGCCCCTTTAGCACCAGATAGGTAGCGAATGCCCAAGCCATCAGGGCAATCAGTATCGGTACCATCCGCTTTGCCGCGCTGAGCATATCCTGCTGGTAGGTGATGGTGCGCTTGATCAGGTAGAGGAAGGCGGCGGCGATGATGCCGCCGAGTACAGGTGAGATCACCCAACTGGCGGCGATCTGTCCCATCTTTCCCCAGTTGGCGATATCCATGCCGCCGGCGGCGATGCCGGCGCCCAGTACCCCGCCGACGATGGAGTGGGTGGTGGAGACCGGAGCGCCCAACGCAGTGGCGATGTTGAGCCAGATCGCGCCGGCCAGCAGCGCCGCCATCATCAGCCAGATGAAGGTGTCGGTGTTGGCGATCTGACTCGGATCAATGATTCCCTTCTTGATGGTACCGACCACCTCGCCACCGGCAATCAGGGCGCCGGCCCCCTCGAAGATCACGGCGATGACGATTGCCCCGCTCAGCGTCAGGGCGCGGGAGCCCACTGCCGGACCGACATTGTTGGCCACATCGTTGGCGCCGATGTTCATCGCCATGTAGCCGCCGATCATCGCCGCGGCGATGAGCATGAGGCCGCCGGGCAGATCGCCGGTGGTGATGCCGGAGTAGAGCATCACAGCGACGATAAACACGAGCGCGGTGCCGAGCCGAAACAGTTCAGGGCGACCGGGCTGGGTGGCGTTTTCGATCTGATTGATGTTTCGCAGTTCCATGGTTTGACTACAGTGGCTGGTGTTGATGGATGTGGAAGGTTGGGATTGCTGCTGGCAAAGGGATGTTGCCGCAGAATCGTAAAAAATAGTGCGCTAATTTTGTCATATTTTTGCTCAAAATGGGCGGTTTAGATCAAGAGAATTTGGGGTTTTGATCGCTTATCGGCTCAGGGCCGTGGCTACCTGGATTGTCAACCCAGTCCCCCCCTCTCTGCCGAAAACCGGAGAGTGTGAGCTTTTCGTGAAATTTACGTGACTCAGGCGAGATCTGCATCGGCTTTAATTTCCTCCGAACGTGGTGCGGGGTGTTCCCCACCGACTTTTCCTGGAGGAGATAAGACGATGACTATTTTTATCAACAGAGTGGTTTTGAGCCTCGGTTGTGCCTTGATTTTGCAGGCGGCAGCGACCACTGCCGCGGAAATGAGCGAGCAGATATCCCATTCTGGCACGAGGATGATGGATGATAAAGGCATGATGGCGCACAAACAGATGCAGTCAGAGGGCATGCAGGGCAAGATGGGAGAGACGCCGATGCAGGCGCAAGGCATGCATGATCAGATGGGAGACAAATCGATGTCGGGTATGCAGGAGCAGAAGATGATGTCGGAGAGCCCCATGGGAATGTCAGAGAAGAAGGGCGGAATGTAGCAGGAGCGGCCCGCAATACCCCCTCCGGTTGGAGGGGGCGTCGCCTGGCAACTGCTATGATCACTTCTGAAAATCGCAACAGAGCGCAGACCCGATGCGTCGCAGAGTCTTGATTGTTGAAGATGAACCCGATATCGCCCGGCTGGTGCGGTCGCACCTGAACGATATCGGCTGCGATGCCGACATTGCCGGGGACGGTGCGACAGCGATGCAGCGCTTCAATGGTGGCGATTATCAGCTGGTGGTGCTCGACCTGATGCTGCCCGATACCGATGGCCTGAGCCTTTGCCGCCAGATGCGCCAGTCGGGCGACTATCTGCCGATCCTGATGCTCACCGCCAAGTCGGGCGAACTCGATCGGGTGCTGGGACTGGAGATGGGGGCGGATGACTATCTCAGCAAACCCTTCAGCATTGCCGAGCTGCTGGCGCGCATCAAGGCGCTGTTCCGGCGGGTCGATGCGCTTAGCCAGCAACGGGATGAATCGCCGGTCGAGGAACAGATCCGCTGCGGTGGGCTACAGATCGATGTGGTGCGGCGGGGTGTGCAGGTCGATGGCCGGGCGGTTGAGCTGACCGCACGGGAGTTTGATCTGCTGCTGTTTTTTGCGCGTCAGCCGGGGCGGGTCTTCAGCCGGGTGCAGCTGCTCGATCAGGTCTGGGGTTACAATCACGAGGGCTATGAGCACACCGTCAACTCCCACATCAACCGGTTGCGGGCGAAGATCGAGAGTGAGCCCTCCAAGCCCCGCTATGTATTGACCGTCTGGGGCGTTGGCTACAAGTTCGCTGATGACAGCGGCTGAGGCCCGGCAGCATGTTGCGAACCCTCTATGCGCGCCTGGCCGCCGCTTTGGTGGCGATCTTTCTGGTTATAGGCCTGCTCTACGGCCTGATCACCTCAGTGGTGACAGAGCGCTATCTGCAGCAGCTCAACCAGCAGTTCAATAGCGATCTAGCGCAGCGGATCGTTGCCGATCGGAAGCTGGTGGCGGCGGGCGAGCTCGACCGGCAGGCACTTAAAACCACCTTCAGTGCCTACATGGATATCAATCCGAGCATCGAGATCTACTTGATCGATAGCGCCGGAAAAATCCTCGCCTTCTCCGCTGATCCGGGGCGTGTGAAGCGGCAGCATGTGGATCTGCAGCCGATCCGCGCCTTTCTGCGCGGTGAAGGGTTCCCGCTGCTGGGGGACGACCCCCGTTCCCACGACCGACGCAAGGCCTTCTCTGTCACCCCTGTGCCGGCGGGCTACCTCTATGTGGTGTTGCGCGGTGAGGAGTACGACTCGGTGGAGCAGACCTTGCGGGAGAGCTATCTGATTCGCCTTAGCCTTTGGACGGTGCTGGGCAGCCTGGGGTTCGGGCTGCTGGCGGGGTTGCTGCTGTTCCATCGCTTGACACGTCGCCTGCAGCGGCTCTCCGGGGTGATGCAGCAGTTTCAGGGCAGTGATTTCACTCGTCACCAGCCATTTGCCGAGGATCCGGTCAAGCTGAACGACGAGATCGGCCGGCTCGGCCAGACTTTCGACGGGATGGCTGATCGCATCATCGATCAGTGGGGTGAATTGAAACAGCAGGACCGTCTGCGACGCGAATTGGTGGCGCAAATCTCCCACGACTTGCGCACCCCGTTGGCAGCTCTGCAGGGTTACCTGGAGACCCTGCAGATGAAGGCAGAAACCTTGCAGGAGGGGGAACGGCAGGAGTATCTCGGTATCGCTCTGCGCCAGAGTCGGCAGTTGACGCGGATGATAGAGGCGCTGTTTGAACTGGCCCAGTTGGAAGCGCGGGAGACCCGGGCCGAGCTGGAGCCGGTGGCACTGGCGGAACTGGTGCAGGATGTGATGCAGAAGTTTGTCCTGTCGGCTGACGAAAAGGGCATCCAGCTGAGCATGGAACCACCGGTTGGGCTGTCGCTGGTGCTGGCCGATCTGGCGCTGAGCGAGCGTCTGCTCGATAACCTGATCAGCAATGCCATTGACCACACTCCGCAGGGTGGGACGATCCGGATCCGCTTTCAGCAGAGCGCAGATTCAGTGGCGGTGGCGATCGAGGATAGTGGCCCCGGCATCGCCGCAGCCGATTTGCCGCACATCTTCGATCCCTTCTATCGCAGTCGCCCTGCAACTGGTCAGACCGGGCATGCCGGCCTGGGGTTGGCTATCGCCCGCCGCATCGTGGATCTGCAAGGAGGATGCCTGACGGCGGAGAACCGCCCGGATGGCGGTGCCTGCTTTCTCTTCACCCTTGGCAGTGCCTCTGTTTGAGCTATGTGTGGACCTGGCCGCAGGTGATTCAGCCAGGCTAATGAGCTTCCCTTGAGCCTGATCATTCCAGTCGTTTTGGCTGCTGCTACTCTAGAACTGCTCACTCCCAACAGAGGAAAAAACCATGCTTTCAGAACACCATGACATCGACCATGAGTTTCCTGAATTTCATGAGAGACTGGAGGCGGCAAAGGCTGCTGATGCCGAGTTTGCTGCGTTGGTAGACAAACATGACGTCCTGGATGACGAGATTCGGGAGCTCGAAGAGCGCGGCCAGCCGATCGAGGATCTGGACATTGAACAGATGAAAAAGCAACGTGCGCAGATGAAGGATGAGATCTTTGCCAGGCTGAGATCCGCCTGACCGCTGGGTTGAGCTGCCCGCATGCATCCAGGTTGGCCAGGGAACTGGCGGAGTCCGGTGCTGGCTGGTCTTGATGACATTGCAGGGCAAGGCACTTGGAGGCCGTCCGCTCGGTCCCCATCGAATCTGAATACCTGCCCTTTCCTGGCGGCAGTTCAGACACTAGGCCGCAGAAGTGGCTTCAGCAGGGGAGGCTATGAGCGGCAATGGGTGCTCGTCGGTTTTCCCTGATCTTTTCCAGCGTCGACTTGAGTTGAAACACTGTTTCGAATAGCTCGGGTTGTGGAAACTGGAACATGATGCCGATTTGCTCTGGAGTGGACCAGATGACCAGGCCGAATACCTGCCATTGGTGCGCACCTAGATTGAAGCTCATCTCGATGAACCTACCAGTGGGGATGATCAGCGCTTTATCCCGAAGAGAGATGCCGGTAGAGGAGGTGCCATTGGCCTGTGCAGTGATGCAGCGATTGCGGTGGATGATCTGGACATCGAAAGTGATTGGGATGCGGCGGTTGTATCGCTTTTCTATGGTCATTCTTTGCTCTACCTTTTCTCGTGTTTAGCGTCTTCCATTCTTGATGGGTAGAGTTACAGCAAAATTAATCTTTTGTTGCGGTTCTGCTACGGTTTGCGTTCAGGCTTTGATGTCTTAGCGGTGTTGCCTGGCAGTTGGAAAGTCACAAGCGGTGCAGATGAAAATAGGAGAACGCCTGCCGCTTGCCGGCGGGCGTGGGATGAGATTCCGACAGCTCTTCAAGCAGCTGAAACCCATCACCCAGCACATTCAGCAGACGTTCCGCGTCATACTGCACGATATTCAGGCCGCTGCACTGGGTCGGGCCGCCAATTGCGAAAGCGGCGATCACCAGATGCCCGTTGGGCCGCAGGGATGCGTTCAGAACTTCGACATACTTTTCACGGTCGGCTGCCTTGGTGAGAAAGTGAAATACTGCTCGGTCGTGCCAGAGAGCGTAGCGGTGGGGGGCGCTGAATTCAGTCACATCCACCTCATGCCACTCGATCTGCCTGGCCGCCTCTCCCAATCGGCTTTGCGCATAGGCAAGTGACCTGGCGGAGATATCGAGCACCGACAGCTGTGAGTAGCCCGTCTGCTGCAGCCGATCGACCAGCAGCGAGGCACCACCCCCCACATCGATGATGGGATCATCTTTTTGAATGCCGCTGTTGCGGATCAGCTCCAGAGAGAGGCTGGGTTCTTTCTGGTACCAACTGACCTCGAGAGGGGATTTGTCGCGGTAGACCTGCTCCCAATGCTGCTTCCGGTCGCCCATTGCGCCTGCCTCCATGAGTAGGGTCTGCTTTCAGTATATGTGATGAAATCCCACTACTTGACCCGCTCGTGGCTTGGTGCTGTTGGATAGTGCTGAGTTGCCAGCGCAGCGGAGAGCCAGAGCAGGGCGGCCTCTTCACCTTTTTGCAGCTGCTTTTTGACCACCACTACACCTTGCTCGGTACGCCAGTGGATCAGGCTCGCCGGTTGCGGCTGCGCCTGGCTGATGGTGCGCTCTTCAGCTGGTTTGCCTAGGTGTCTGTGCAGGTGCGTGAGTAGTTGCGGGTGATAGATCTCCCGGTAGACCATTTTCACTGCGCTGACCTTTCCCACGCGGAAGAACAGGGTCAGATAGCGGGCCGGGATGCCGTTGAAGACGCCGATGCGGGTTACACAGAGCCGATCACCAAAGTCGCTGGATTGATCTTGGCACTGCCAGTCGAGATCCGGGTAGACGGTTTTCAGCTCCGCTTCTGTGTAATTGTCGTCCAGGCCCTTGAGATTGAACTTGATCTCATCCTCCCCCCAGAGCATCAACAACACGGTATCGGTGCGGCGCTGACCATCCTCGGTGAAGACCAGCCAGAAGATCGGTCCAAGCACCAGGGCGAGGATCAGTAGTTTTTTGTAGAGGATGGGGAGTTTCAGTTTCATGGTGTGCCTTAGGAGAGTAAAAGGGGCGGCAGTGCCGCCCCTGAGTCAGTTGCTGGCCAGAAACCGGATCAGCGATTGGCCCGGTTCTCGATCAGGTGATCTACCACGGAAGGATCGGCCAGGGTCGAGGTGTCGCCCAAGGCATCGATCTCGTTGGCGGCGATCTTGCGCAGGATGCGGCGCATGATCTTGCCGGAGCGGGTCTTGGGCAGCCCTGGAGCCCACTGGATGATGTTGACCTTGGCGATGGGGCCGATCTCCTTGCGCACTAGCTGCACCAGCTCATCCTTCAACTCATCGACATACTCTTCGCCGGACATCAGGGTGACGTAGGCGTAGATGCCCTGGCCGGTGATCTCGTGGGGATAACCGACTACGGCGGCCTCGGCGACCTTCTCATGCAGCACCAGTGCGGATTCGATCTCGGCGGTGCCGAGACGATGGCCGGAGACGTTGAGCACGTCATCGACACGGCCGGTGATCCAATAGTAGCCGTCCTCGTCGCGCTTGGCGCCGTCACCGGTGAAGTAGTAGCCGGGGTACATCTGGAAGTAGGTCTCGTAGAAGCGGCGGTGGTCCCCATAGAGAGTGCGCATCTGTGACGGCCAGGGGTGTTTGATGGCGAGGTTGCCGGAGGCGGGGTTGCCCTCGATCTCCTTGCCCTGGTCGTCGAGTAGCACCGGCTGTACGCCGAAGAAGGGGAAGGTGGCCGAGCCGGGCTTGAGGGCGGTGGCGCCAGGCAGCGGGGTGAGCATGTGGGCGCCGGTCTCGGTCTGCCACCAAGTGTCGACGATCGGGCAGCGGCTGTCGCCCACTACCCGGTTGTACCACTCCCAGGCCTCTGGATTGATCGGCTCGCCGACGGTGCCGAGCAGGCGCAGGGATTTGCGTGAGGTGGCCTTGACCGGCTCTTCACCGGCGGCCATCAGGGCGCGGATCGCGGTGGGCGCGGTGTAGAAGCTGGCTACGTTGTGCTTGTCGCAGACCTGCCAGAAGCGGCCCACATCGGGATAGGTGGGGATGCCTTCAAACATCAGGCTGATGGCGCCGTTGGTCAGCGGGCCGTAGACGATGTAGCTGTGGCCGGTGACCCAGCCGATGTCGGCAGTGCACCAGTAGACCTCGCCGTCTTTGTAGTCGAACACCAGCTTGTGGGTCATCGCCGCTTGCAGCAGGTAGCCGCCGGTGGTGTGCAGCACGCCCTTGGGTTTGCCGGTGGAGCCGGAGGTGTAGAGGATGAACATGGGGTCTTCGGCGTCCATCTCCTCCGGTTCGCAGACCGGATCGGCCGCGGCCAGCGCCTCGTGATACCAGATATCGCGGCCCTCGGTCCATTCCACCGCTTCGCCGCCATGTTGCACCACGATGGAGGTGTGCACATTGGGACAGTTGGCCAGGGCGGCGTCGGCGCTCTTTTTCAGCGGCAGATGCTTGCCGCCGCGGATCGACTGATCGGCGGTGATCAGGCATTGGCAGTCGGAGTCGAGGATGCGGTCCTTCAGGGCGTCGGGGGAGAAGGCGCTGAAGACGATGGAGTGGACCGCGCCGATGCGGGTGCAAGCGAGCATCGCTACCACCGCTTCGGGGATCATCGGCATGTAGATGGAGACTCGATCACCCTTCTTTACGCCACGGGATTTGAGTACGTTGGCGAACTTGTTGACGTCGGCATGCAGCTCCCGGTAGCTGATCTTTTTGTCATGCCCAGGATCATCCGCTTCCCAGAGGATCGCGGTCTGATCGCCACGGCTCTCCAGGTGGCGGTCGAGACAGTTGTAGGAGACGTTGAGCTTGCCGCCCTTGAACCACTCGATGTGCAGGTCATCCTCGCCAAAGCTCCAGTCCAGGGTCTTGTCCCACGTCTTGAACCAGCTCAGGTACTCCGTTGCCTGCTCGCCCCAGAAGCCCTCCGGGTCATCGATAGAGCGTTGGTACATCTCTTGGTACTGGGCATCGGTGATGTTCGCCTGGGCGGCGAAATCGGCGGGGACTTCGTAAACCTTGTCGGACATGGTGGTTACCTCTTGGTGTTTCGTTCCATTGAATGGTCTGTTGTTAGTGCGAAGCGGGCTTCTGCAGCGGTCCGATGATCGCAGGCCCGGGCTGATTGTTCTGTGCAAAGCTGCATACTGCCGAGAATCTGGGCATCGGGTCAATCCGTCTGAAACTGGTCGAGTCGGCACTGTGCGGGTCTTGGCGCCATCTCCGCTGCCATCGCAAGAAATAGCTCGGCGGTGGCGAGGGCATCACTGAGCGCATTGTGCGCCTTGTAGTGGGGCAGATTGTAGCGTGGCCGTAGGTTGAACAGGCGCAGATCGCCGGGCTGGATGCTGTGGTTACGCTGGGCGAATAGGCGCTGTGCCAGCTCCAGGGTGTCGATGATCGGAATGATAAAAGGCGTGCCGTAGAGCCGCTGGCAGGCGGCGTCGAGAAAATTCTGCTCGATGCTTTTGTAGTGGGCCAGCATCACCTTGCCGCTGAGTTGTCGCAGTAGCTGAGGCAGTGCCTCTTCTAGGGGGATGCCTGCGGCGGCGTGGTCATCGGTGATCTGATGGATCACCGCGGACGACTCCGGGATCTGTTGTTCCACCCGGATTACCCGATGCCAGGCAGTGTCGAGGTGGATCTGTAACGCACGGATATTAACCAGGCCGATGCTGAGAATGCTGTCCTGTTTCGGCTTCAAGCCGGTGGTCTCCAGATCAAGGGAGACAATCTCCAGCTCCGTGCAGGGGGTCTTACTGGAGGGGAAGGGGGCTGTAAGGTAGTCCCTCATCACCCCGGCGGGAGCCTTGGCCAGGGCCCGCTTGCGCTGATGCTGTTTGCTGAAGAGACGTTCGAACATGATTCACCGGAAGCGCCCGCTCTGGTAGCGGCTCTCCATAGTCTCCTGCATTGTCTGAATCACCCCGAAGGCATCTTTCAGATGGCGTCGCTGTAGTTCGGAGAGGGTATCCGGCGGCAGATAGTTGTTGGGGCTCTGGCCCCGTTTGATCTGTGCGGCCTGATGCTGGATGCGCAGGCTGGCGATATATTCCAGGGCATCCTGCAGATTCTCCCCCATCTCCTCGCTGATCGCCCCGGCGGCCATCGCGGCACTCAGGCGCTCGCTGGTGTTGACCTCAGCCAACCCTTGATCAAGGGCGAAGACCCGGGCGATGTCGGTAATCGGCACGATGCCGCGGTGTTTGATGTCGAAGGTGTCGTCGTGCTCACCGCCGTGGATCAGGGTGAAGTTGCGGAAGAAGCCCAACGGTGGGCGGAACTGCAGCGCGTTGGCCGCCATGTAGGCGGTAAACAGGCTGTTTCCCTTGGTATTTTGCAAGATCTCCTGTTGCAGCTGTTCAAACAGGCTGAACTCACCGAATACCGGACGCAGATCGAAGAAGATGCTGGAGAGCATTAGCGCCATCGGCTCGGGGGCGTCGATCCACTCCTTGAAGTAGCCACGCCAGGTTTGTAGCGGCTGACGCCACTTCGGATTGCTGGCCATGGCATCCCCCGGGCAGTAGACAAAGCCGCAGGCGTCTAGGCCGTCTGTAACCCGCTGTGCCAGTGCCGCAAAGTAGTCGGCATGCTGTGCGGGCTGGAAGCTGTCATCGAGCAGCAGCGCATTGTCCTGGTCCGAGTGAGAGCTCTGTTCACCTCGCGCCTGGGAGCCGCCGCAGAGCCAGACGAAGGGGATGGGTGCTGGCCCCAGCTCCTGTTGCGCCATCTCGATCAGACGGATGGTGATGCCGTCGGTGATGCAGGAGATTGCCTCGCCGATGTGCTGTGCGGTGGCGCTGGAGTTGGCCAGCTGCAGCTGCAGCTCGGGCAAGCGTTGGCTGGCTTGGATCAGGTACTCTAGGTTCTGTGCCTTGCGCACATCGTTGGCGATGAAGGCGGAGCTGGAGTTCTGCTGCTGGGCCAGATCGGTGGCGGTGAGCATGCCGATCACCACTTCGCCGATCATCACCGGCAGATGATGCAGATTTAGGCGGGTCATGGTCATCAGTGCATGCATCACCAGGCTATTGTGCTGCACCGTCTGCAGCTGGCTCGACATGATCTCCCGGGCGGGTCGATCGCCGAGCAGCCCGGTTGCCACGCAGCGTTTGCGCAGATCCCGGTCGGTAATCAGACCGGCCAGTCTTTCCCCCTCCATCAGCATTACCGAGGAGACGTTCTGCTCGCTCATTAGCTGGGCAGCCTGTTGGATGCTGGCGTTGACGTCGATGGTCACTGGCGGCTTCTTCAGCAGGTCTGAGACCTCCACCGTCAGGTGGGCCATCTGATTGTGACTCTCCTGATCACCGTTTACCGCCTGTTTCAGCCGATCCCGCAGGGATTCGCTGAAGTGGCGATTGAATGCCTCGGAACCCTCCCGCAGCTGGCGCAGGCTGTCGCAGGGGAGCAGGTAGAGCAGGCTATCCTCCACGGCTTTGCCGTTGCGCGATTGGCCCAGATCGAGCAGTTGGCAGTGCAGGGTGTAGATATCGCCCTCCGCCAGTTTTTCGATCAGGTTGTCGTCTGCATCGTAGAGTTCAATGGCGCCGCTGCGGATGATGTAGAGGTAGCTGCCGTCGATATCCTCTGGCGGGAAGTGGCTGTCGCGGCGCAGGTAGCGGATCTGCAGGGATTTGGGGAGCTGCTCCAGGGTCTGATCGGAGAGTGCGTCGAACGGATGGCGTTCGACGAGAAAGTCGCGGATCTCGATCAGTTCGATTTCCATGGGATCAGTTCCAGCTCTCCATCGGGTGAAGTTGTTATACCGGTACAGGGGAAGAATTTCTACGCATCGACCGCTGGTCTGGGCTGTCGATTGGTGGAAATGCCTCGGTAGGTGGGGAAGGAAAAAGGCCCCGCAGCGCGGGGCCAAACTTTGCAGAGTCGTCTGATTTTAGTGAGCGGAGGCAGCAGCGGCCCCCTTGGGTACCCGGATATCCTCCACCAGATGTTGGATATGCTCCGGCGGTGCGGCAGTCACCTTCGACACGGCGATGGCGACGGCGAAGTTAACCAGTGCGCCGACAGCGCCAAATGCATTGGGTGAGATGCCGAGGAACCAGCTCGGACCCATGTCACCCAGGAAGGAGGTGCCGGGGATGAACATGATGCCCTTGTGCTGGAACACGTAGAGCATGGTGACGCCGATGCCGGAGACCATGCCCCAGATCGCACCGGAGCGGTTCATCTTCTTGTTGAAGATGCCCATCATCAATGCCGGGAAGATCGAGCTGGCAGCCAGACCAAAGGCGATGGCCACGGTGCCGGCGGCGAAATCCGGTGGATGCAGGCCGAAGTAACCCGCCAGGGCGATGGCGCCGGCCATTGCGATGCGTCCGGCCATCAGCTCATTCTTCTCCGAGATGTCGGTCATGAAGACGCCCTTCAACAGATCATGGGAGATCGACGAGGCGATCGCCAGCAGCAGACCCGCTGCGGTGGAGAGCGCAGCGGCCAGACCACCGGCGACGACAAGGGCGATGACCCAGTTGGGCAGCCCGGCGATCTCCGGGTTGGCCAGCACCATGATGTCGCGGTCGACCTTGACCATCTCGTTGCCTTTCCAACCGAAGGACTCAGCCTTGGCGGCAAACTCGGCGTTCTTGTCGTTGTAGTACTGGATGCGGCCGTCGCCGTTCTTATCCTCGTACTTCAGCAGACCAGTCTGCTCCCAGTTCTTGAACCACTGCGGACGTTCGGCGTAGGCGAGGTTGCCTTCGGCGGAGCCCACTTCACCCATCTGAATGGTGTTCATCAGGTTGAGACGGGCCATCGAGCCGACCGCCGGTGCGGTGGTGTAGAGGATGGCGATGAAGACCAGCGCCCAGCCCGCGGAAGAGCGGGCATCCTTCACCTTGGGAACGGTGAAGAAACGGATGATGACGTGGGGTAAGCCGGCGGTGCCGATCATCAGCGACAGGGTGTAGACAAACATGTTGAGTTTGCTGCCCATCACTTGGCTGGTGTACTCCTTGAAGCCGAGTTCGGTTACCACTAGATCGAGCTTGTCCAGCATGTACATGCCGGAACCGTCCGCCATGGTGCTGCCAATACCCAGCTGCGGCAGCGGGTTGCCGGTGATGTTCATGGAGATGAAGACCGCAGGCACAGTGTAGGCGAAGATCAGCACGCAGTACTGGGCGATCTGGGTGTAGGTGATGCCCTTCATGCCGCCGAGTACGGCGTAGATGAAGACGATGCCCATGCCGATGTAGAGGCCGGTATCGTAGTCAGTCTCGAGGAAGCGGGAGAAGGCGACGCCGATGCCCTTCATCTGGCCGATTACATAGGTGATCGAGGCCAGGATCAGGCAGATAACTGCGACAATACGGGCGGTGCGCGAGTAGTAACGATCACCGATGAACTCGGGTACGGTGAACTTGCCGAACTTGCGCAGGTAGGGCGCCAGCAGCAGTGCCAGCAGTACATAGCCGCCGGTCCAGCCCATCAGAAAGACAGAGGCGCCGTAGCCGTTGAAGGCGATCAGCCCTGCCATCGAGATGAAGGAGGCGGCGGACATCCAGTCGGCGGCGGTGGCCATGCCGTTGGCCACCGGGTGTACCCCGCGGCCAGCGGCGTAGAACTCGCCGGTGGTACTGGCACGTGCCCAGAAGGCGATGCCGATGTAGAGGGCGAAGGTAAAGCCCACTACGGTATAGGTCAGTGTTTGAAGATCCATTGGTTGTATCCCCTTAATCCTCGTGGACGTCGAATTCGATGTCCAAGGCGTTCATACGTTTTGCGTAGAAGAAGATGAGCACCAGGAAGGTGTAGATAGAGCCCTGCTGGGCGAACCAGAAACCCAGCCCGACACCACCAACTTTGATGGCATTGAGCGGCTCCGCGAGGATGATGCCAAATAGGTAGGACACCACAAACCATATCGTCAGTAGGATAGCTACCAGGCGAATATTGGCTTTCCAATATTGCTCAGCTCGATTGTTCATTTCATGATCTCTCCGCCGGTTGAGTTGCTTCGCTCTGTGGCTACCGCCGTCGCCCTGCCTGAGGAGTTCCTGCAATTTTATTGTTCTGGCTTAGAGGCGGTGCCCGGTTTTGGGTATCCGCAGGTAACGGATAGAGCCACAGGAATTGTCCGGCTGGTGTGGGTTAAAAGTCAAAACAAAACAAGGAGTTATTGTGTGTTATCTGGGGTCTGTAAAGAGGGTGTGTGAGAAAAAAGGTAACAAAAAATTGAGTGAGTGTTACCGATGGGATCGCAATCTGTTCCCGATGGTAAAAGAAGCTATTTTTTGACCGCAGGAGGCGGGTGTAAAACCGGCTGACGCTGGCGTGCGTATCTGGAGAGAGCAGAGCTGTCTATGGATCAGAATGCGTTAGAAGCGAACTGATCATAGCGAATTGGATTCCCTCAGGATTGGATCTATGTCTAACTTTTCACTGCTGAGTCTATTGTCAATGACGATGGTAGTGCTGGCTTGTTCGCCGGTGCAGACTGACGCGCTGGAGCGTTTGAATGGCTTTGATCTGCGTGATGCGCAGGTGCCGCCGGAGGAAATCTTCCACGGTGGCCCGGCGCGGGACGGCATACCGGCCATCGACTCACCGCAATTTGTCACTGCTGATTCGGCGGATTGGCTGAAACCTGACGAGCGGGTGCTGGGACTGTCGTTGCAGGGGACCAGCCGCGCCTATCCGGTGGCCATTCTCAACTGGCATGAGATCGTCAACGACCGTTTCGGTGAGCGGGCGGTGGTGGTCACCTTCTGTCCACTCTGCGGCAGCGGCATGGCGTTTGCCGCAGAGGTTGATGGCCAGGCCTTGAGTTTCGGGGTCTCTGGTCTGCTCTATAACAACGACATGCTGCTCTATGACCGACAGAGCAAATCCCTCTGGTCGCAGTTGATGAGACAGGCGATCAGCGGCCCGATGCGGGGTAGGCGCCTGCAGATGTTGGCGTTGCAACACACCAGCTGGCAGGAGTGGCGCGACAGGCATCCACAGACGCAGGTGCTGTCGCGGGAGACCGGTTTTGCTCGGGACTACAGCAGAGATCCTTACGCGGGGTATGCGCAGGAGTCAGAGTTGTTCTTTCCGTTGTCTGCTATCAACCCGCGCTACCATCCGAAAGAGCAGGTCTTGGGTCTGGAGATCGACGGAGCCTTCAAGGCCTATCCGTTTCAGGAGTTGTCGCGGCTGGAGGGGGTTCTGAATGATCGATTGGGGAACCGGCCGATCCGGGTGCACTTTGACAAGGCCAACGCGACCGCTTGGGTGGAGAGCCGAAAGGGGAGACGTCTGCCGAGTGTCATCAGCTACTGGTTTGCCTGGATGGCGTTTCACCCGGATAGCCTGGTGTTTGAAGGTGATTAGGAGAGAAGAGAGGAAAGGCAGTGCCTGACTGCAGCGCAAGACTGCAGCCAGGCTGAGTGGGGTTGTTTGGGTGGTGATCGGGTGAATTGTATTCTAACTCATAGTTATGGCTACAAAAATCAATGGCTCTGCTGGGTAACCTCAGGATCTGATTCGGCCTTTTTATCCAGTTCACCCAATAGATTGAAATCATCCAGGATGCAGTAGAAAGCCGGTACCAAGAACAGCGCCACCAGGGTGGCGGCGGTCAGACCAAAGGCGAGGCTGGCTGCCAGTGGAATCAGGATCTGTGCCTGCAGACTCTTCTCCAGCAGCAACGGGGTGAGGCCGACGATAGTGGTGATAGAGGTGAGCAGGATTGGACGGAAACGGGCCCTGCCCGCCTGTTTGGCAGCGTTGGTGACCGCCACACCCTGGGCGCGGGCATCGCGGATAAACACCACCAACAGAATCGAATCGTTGACCACCACCCCGAACAGCGAGGCCATGCCGACGATGCTCGGCATGGTCATATCGAGCCCGAGGGCGAGATGCCCAAACACCACGCCGATCAGGGCGCTGGGGATTACCAGCATCACCGTCAGTGGAGCGAGATAGCCGCGGAACTGCAGTGCCAACAGCAGATAGACCCCGAGTAGCCCCATCAGGACGTTGCGCACGATCGACTTGCCGGTCTTGGCGGACCGCTTGCTCTCACCCTGCACGTCGAACTTCAGCCCCGGATAGCGTGCCAGCAGTCCGGGAATGAACTCACGCTGGGTCAGCCCCAACAGCTCTTGGGCGTTGGCCTGGGAGCGGTCCACATCGCCCTGGATAGTGACTGCCCGCTGGCTGTCGATCCGGTTGATCCGGGCCCAGCCGCGCACCTCTTCGATCTCGGCGACCACTGAGAGTGGTACCAGCGCGCCGTCTGGCCCGGTGATGGTGAGTGTGTCGAGACTCTCGGGGCCGATACGATCCTGCTCGCTAAAGCGCAGATTGACCTCATAGGTCTCGGCGCCGACCGGAAACTCATCCACCTTGAGGCCCTGAAAGGCGCCGCGCAGCTGCTCGGTCACGCTGCGGGCGTCCAGCCCCAGCACGCCGGCATCCGGTTTCAGACGGAGGCGGTACTCACGTTTGCCCGGGCGTAGGTCATCGCTCAGATCGTTGACCCCGGCAAAGCCGTTGAGCCAGGCCTGCAGTTCGTTGGAGGCGGTCTTGAGCTGCGCCAGATTGTCGCCTAGCAGGCGCAGGTCGATGGGGCGGCCACCGGGTCCGATGACCGGCTCGGTAAATTTCAGAGAGATCACGTCGGCCAGCAGCCCGGCCTCCTCGCGCCAGAGCTGGATGAACTCATCCAGCGGGGCGTCGCGTATCTCGGCGCTGAGCAGGTCGGTGACGATCCGGGCCACATGGGGGCCGGTCTCGAAGGCATCCGGGTTCTGGCCGTAGATCACGGTGACATTCTGCACCAGATCCTGCTGCTGCGGCTGACGTGGCTTGAAGTGGGCATTGACCCGCTGCAGCGCACCCTCGATCTGTGCCACAACCTGCTCAGTGCGCACCAGCGGCGTGCCCTGGGGCAGCAGGATGCGGGCCTCCACCAAGTCGCCATCCATATCGGGGAAGCCGACAAACTTGAGCCCGCCGCCGACCGGCACCGCCACCGAGAAGAGCAGCAGCATCAGCACGATACCGAGGGTCAGATAGCGATTGTGGATGGCCCGGTCGAGGGTCGGTCCAAACCAGCGTTCGCGCAGCCGATCGAAGCCCCGTTCAAAGGCTTGGCGGAAGCGGTTTGGTGTGCCGCTCTTCATATGCGCCAGCGAGTGATTCAGGTGGTTGGGCAGGATCAGGAAGGCCTCGATTAGACTCACCGTGATCACCAGGATCAAGACCACCGGCATGACCCGCAGGATCTGCCCGATCTCGCCGGTGATAAAGGCCAGTGAGCCAAACACCATCAGGGTGGTGGCGAAGGAGGAGGCGATGCCCGGCAGCACCTGACGCACCCCGGCGATGGCGGCATGTTGCGGCGTGTCGCCCTTGGCCATGCGGGCGGCGATATTCTCGGCGATGACGATGGCGTCATCCATCAGCAGGCCGATGCCGATCAGCAGCCCCACCATCGAGATCATATTAATGGTGACACCGACCATCGGCAGCACAAACAGCGCGCCAAGGAAAGAGACCGGCAGCCCCATGGTGACCCAGAAGCTGTAGCGGACGCTGAAGAAGAGCCAGAGCACCAGAAACACTGCCACTAGCCCCTGAGCGCCATTGCGCAGCAGCATGTCGAGGCGGTCCTGCACCACCGAGGCGCGGTCCTGGGTCAGCGTCAAGGTGACGCCCTTGGGTGCCTGCTGCTGTTCGGCCTCGGCAAACGCCTTGACGCTGGCGAGCACCTTCAGAATATCCTGGGAGCGGGTCTTGGAGACATCGAGGATCGCCGCGCGCTGGCCGTTGAAGGTGATCTTCTCCTCGGCGCGGTCGAAGCGATCGCTGATCTCGGCGATCTCGCCGAGACGGATGGCCGCGCCGCTGCTGCCGGAGATCACCACCAGATCCTTGAGCTGCTCGACACTCTTGCGCTGATCGTCAAAGCGCAACAGCAGATCCTCCTGACTCCCCTCCAGCCGGCCGGCAGGGCCGCCGACACTCTGGCGCTGCACCGCATTGGCGATGGCGGCGGCGGAGAGACCATACTGGCGCAGCCGCCAGGCGGGGATCTCGATGCGGATCTGGTGCCCGGAGAAGCCATCAATGGAGACGTCGGCGACCGTCTTCAGGGCCAGCATGCGTGACTTAAGCTCTTCCGCATAGGCCTTCAGTGCGACCGGATCCTCCGGCCCGGTGACGGCCAGCGCGATCACCGCTTCGGTACGCCCCAGCTCGGTGATAACCGGCTGCTCCGCCTCGACGGGGAAGTCATCGATGGTCTCCACCTCTGATTTTACGTCGTCGAGGAAGCGCGTCATGTCGGCCCCCTCAAGCATTACCGCGGTGGCTTGGCCGATACCCTCGCGGGCTTCGCAGCGGATCTCATCCAGATCAGTGACCCCCTCCAGGGCATCCTCCAAGCGGCGGCAGATGGCGTCCTCCACCTCCTCGGCGGTAGCCCCTTTGTAGATCACGCGGATCTCGACCTTGTCGTTTTTGATCTCCGGCAGGCTCTCGCGCTGCAGGTTGGGCAAGGTGATCAGCCCAAGCAGCATCAGCGCCCCCATCATCAGATTGGCGGCGGTCGGGTGGCGGGTGAACCAGGCGATCATGAGTCATCTCCGATAGCCTGCAGCAGTTCAGCGCTGAGTTGCTTGTCCAGTTGCGGTTGCAGCAGCATGCCGCTGACCGCCGGCACCGGATCGGAGACGACCACCCGGTCGCCCGCTCGGATGCCGCTTTTGATCACGCTCACACTTCCCTGGCTGTAGAGCAGTTGCACCGGCTGTCGCTGCAAGCGGTTCTGTGCATCCACCAGGTAGACCTTGCCGTTGCGCACCGCAGAGCGGGGGATGACAATCTGATCAGGCTGGCTCTGGCCACGCAGGATCACCTCGACAAACATGCCTTTGGAGAGGGGGGGGCGCAGGCCGGGCCTGACCTTTTCGAATGGTTTGTCGACGGCGACCACCACGCCCACGGTACGAGTCTTGCTATCGATCTGGTCGCTGAAGCGGACGAACTCTGCCTGCCACTCGGCCGTGTGGTTGCCCATGTCGAGGCGGAGCAGCGGGCGCAGTCCAACAAAGCTGGCCAGATCCTGGTTGAGCCGTTCGATGTTGGGAAGGGGTTCTGTCTGACCGATAAACAGGCGGCGCAGTGAGGCGATGGCAACCTGGGCAACTACCTCCACCCGGTCCACCGCATCGCCGTCGAACAGATTCTGACCTCTGCTGACATACTCATCCGCCTCGATTTTTAGATTCGCTATGCGCAGGTTGAAGGGTGCCTTCACCAAGGTGTGGGCGAGATCCCGCTCTGCCTGGGCCATCTTGGCCTGCAGCAGGCGGCGCTGGGTCGGTAGTAGCGCCAGGGTATTCTGCATGTTCTGCACCTTGGTGCGGTTGGCGAGCATCGCGCGCTCTGCCTCATCAGCGTTGCTCTGGGAGGCGGTGCCGCTCTGCACCAGTTTGCGGATGCGCTCCAGTTCGCCTCTGCTCAGGGCAAGATTGCGCTGCTCGATCGCCAGCGAGGCGTGGGCATTGGCCTCCTGCACATCAAGTTCTGCCAGCGACGCCTTGGCCTGCGCCAGATTGAGTTCGTAGTCGACCGGGTCGATGTGAAACAACTCGGTGCCGGCCGGCAGGATCTCCCCGTTGCGCAGTTGCGCATGGATTTCGACGATACGGCCGGAGACCTGTGCCACGGCGCTCCACACCCGTGCGGGCTGGACTACGCCATAACCTTGCGCAACCGGGGTGAAGGCGAGCTGAGGGGCCTCGATGATGCGCACCACTCGGGCGACTTCGCCGCGCTCTGCTTTTGCCGGCGGCTGTTTGCCGCTGGCGGCCCAGAGCAGGACAGCGATACCGATGGCGATGGGCGGCAGAATCCATAGAACCTGCCAGCGGGATCGGGAGGCGTTTGTCATGATTTCTGTTCCTGCAGAGGGTGGTGGTTGAGTGAATGGAGTGCGAGTGAAGTGACCAGTTCGGTGATTATGCGAACCTCACTGTCGCCGAAGACCGGCAGCCCTAGGCGGCGCAGGATAGTGGTTCTGCCAATGCGGAAGATGATGACCTGTCCGAATAGGGCATGGCTGGTGGTCAGCACTTCGGGGGCATCGGCCGGCAGCCCCCAGACCTTGGCGATCAGTTGCGAGATGACATCGTGCATTGGGGCGAAAATCTGTTTGTAGAGGATCTCGAAGGCCTCGGTGGGGTGGTGCTGTTCGCGGAAGATGAGGCCGGCGGCATCCTCAGTGATGCTGTCCAGCGCCAGGTTTCGCACCAGCCTTGCCATCAGGTTGGCCAGTAGCTGACGGCACTGTTGTGGGGAAGCAGTGAGTGATGCCTGCTGAATGTGTTGCAGATGGGGCGCCATGGTGGTGTGAATCGTCTCGGCAAGATATTCGGCGGTCGCCAGATAGAGCCCCTGCTTGCCACCAAAATGGTAGGAGATGGCCGAGATGTTGGCGTCGGCGGCCCGCACGATCTCACGGGTGCTCACTGCCTCATAATCGCGATGACCGAAGGCCTTCAGGGCTGCCTGCAACAGCCGCTGGCGGGTGTCTGCTGTGTTGTTTTGAAGGTTGCGAGGCATGGGTGTCCGGATTGTTGATGATCTCGATGTCGGCAGAAGATAAAACAGATGATTGAATTAAGTCAAACGTTTGTTTGAATTTTCGGTTGTTGGGTATGGGGGCCACCGGCCTGAAAGGCAGGTTTAGAGTCCTAAAAGCTCAAGCCATTCAGACTTCCCGGTGTGGTTTTGCAGGGCCTCCACAACTGGCTGGTGAGCATTGGCGCTGGCCAGATCGATGGCCTGCTCGCGTTTTTTGTTTCTGAGGCGGGGGTTGGCGCCGTGGGACAGAAGCGCTTTGACGATCCTTACCCTGCCAGCTTCCGCAGCGGCCATCAGTGCAGAGGTGCCATTTTGATTGCGTCGGTTGGGGTCGGCATTCCACGCCAGCAGTTTTTGCACAACAGCCTCGTGGCCCAGGGCTGCAGCCTGGATCAGTGCGGTGTCTCCCGCATGGTTTGTTGAGTCCACATCAATACCGGCACGTAGCAGCTTCACTGTGATCTCGGCAGAGTCGCGTCTGGCAGCCAGCAGCAGCAGGGCGTGGCTGGAACGGTTACTGCGTGCGGGGTTGGCATTTGCTAGGAGCAGTTGTTCCAGGGTTTTTGCCGAGCCGCTGTCGACTGCATACCAGACCGGGGTGCGCCCTTGCAGGTCCGCCGCATTGGGGTTGGCGCCCAGCTCCAGTAGCAGTTGGCTGGTGGCCGCGTCGCCATTGGCGGCGGCGATCATCAGGGGAGTCATGTCACTAGCCCCGCGGCGATCCAGCTCGGCTCCAGTTTTGGCCAGCACCTGGATCACCGCTGGTCGAGCATGTGTCACCGCGATCGAGAGGGGAGTCGCCCGTGTATTGTCGCTGGCATGCGGGTCTGCACCATGTTTGATCAGCAGTTCAGCCAGATCGGCCTGGCCGGCCTTGGCGGCGTAAAAGAGTGGGGTCTGCTGGTTAGCATCTCGGTTGTTGGGCTCGGCGCCGGCCTCCAGCAGCCGGGCTGCGATCGCTAGATGCTGTTGTGCGACAGCACGTGACAGTGCAGTAAACCCCTCGGGATCGTGCTGGTCTACCGGGCTACCCGCTGTCAGGAGCTTGGCGACCACTGCCTCGTTGCCGCGCCAGGCGGCGAGATTGAGGGTAGACCAGCCGGCAAAGGGCTGGTTCTCTCCGGCTACTGGGGTGGTCTGGCGCAGCACAGCCAGATTGGGCGTCTCGGCATGGCCGGGCTGTTTCACCGGCAGGCTGGCGCCTGCGTCTTGGAGGATTTTTACTATCTTGTGGTGACCGCGCAGGGCGGCGATCTCGATGGCGCTCTGCGACTTCTTGTTGGTGGCTGTGAGGTTGGCGCCCCGTTTCAGCAGCAGTTGTACGCTCTTTGTCTGGCCCTTGGCTGCGGCGATGATCAACGGGGTATTGCCGAGCGAGTCAGTGTCCTCCAGGCTGGCGCCGGCTTCGATCAGCCGTGCGGCCAGCTTGGTATCGTTATTCTGTATGGCCTGCTGCAGGGGGCGGTTGCCGAGCCGGTCTGCCAGGTTGGCATCTGCACCCTCTTTGAGCAGCAGGTTAATAACCATCGGGTGGCGGTTGATGATGGCTGACAGCAGGGCGCTTCTCCCATCCTGGTCGGTGGCGTTGATCGGCAGGCCTCGGGCAAGCTCGGCTTTGAGTCTGCCGAGATTGCCGCTGGCGGCTTGACCGATGAATTGGGCGATCTCAGCGGTGCTGAATTGGTTATCGGATGGACGCATGGCTTCGGTAAGCTGCGCCAGCTTCTTTTTCGCCAGCGCATGCTCCTGCCGGGCGGCGGCTGAGTACCAGCGTTGGGCCGTCGTTAGGTTGCTGTCGGTGCCCCATCCGTATTCGTAGAAGTTGCCGAGCTGGTACTGGGCTTTGTCGAGCCCCTGGTGTGCGGCCTTTTTCATCCAGGTGAGGGCGGTGGAAAAATCCTTTTTTACCCCGCGGCCGGCTCGGTAGAGGCCGGCCAGGGCGTACTGGGCGTCGGCATCGCCGGCCTCGGCCAGTTGCTGGTAGATCAGCGCGGCTTCGGTGAAGTGGCGTTGACGGATGGCGCTGCGGGCCTCGTCGAGAGTGGCTGCGGTTGCCGGCAGTGCGGCAGTCAGCAGACAGAGCAGACCGGCCAGCAGCCGGGTGATGCGCCAGCGTTGCTTTGTTGCTATAGGGTCAGGCGGTGCCATGTTTGGTCTCCACGGTAATGCCGATCTGTTTGAGAAAACCGGTGGGAAGAATGCCGCCGGCGCAGATGATGGTCGCATCGTTAGCGATCTCGATCTGCTTGTCGTCCTGCTGGAGGGTTACCTGCTTTTCGGTTATTGCCGTTACATTCGAGCTGAGCAGCACGTTGATACTGCCGCTCTGCTCGGCTGCTTCCAGGCGTTGTCGGTTGCGCTTTTTGGCCCGGCTGAAGGCGCCGCTACGGTAGGAGAGGGTCACCTGGGTGCCAGGTTGTTCGGCAATAGAGGTGGCCGCTTCCAAAGCGCTGTCGCCGCCGCCAACCACCAGTACATGTTGTCCCCGATACTGTTCAGGGTCGATCAGCCGGTAAACGATCTTGCTCAACTCCTCACCCGGTACGCCGAGTTTGCGGGGCGTACCGCGACGCCCGATGGCGAGTAACACCGACTGGGTCTGGTAGCTCCCTTTGTTAGTGGTGACCTTGTATCCGCCTTCACCATCAGGTTCGATGGCCTCGACCCGCTCCTGGTAGCGGATTGAAACCTCAGACTCCCGCTCCACCTGTTGCCAGAATTCGAGCAGCTCCTCCTTGGTGGTCTCTGTGAAGTGGACCTTGCCAACGGTGGGGAGATCGACAGGGGCAGTCATCACCAGCTTGCCGCGGGGAAACTGGTAGACTGTGCCGCCCAGAGACTCCTGTTCCAGCGTGACATAGTTGAGGTTCAACTCGGCGGCGCGCAGGGTGGCGGCGAAACCGGCCGGGCCGGCACCGATGATGACGACGTCAACGGCGTGAGTACGCTTGCGGTCGAGAGATGCATGCAGCGCCTCGAGAGCCTTGACCCCCTGTTCGACCGCATTTTTGATCAGTCCCATGCCTCCCAACTCTCCGGCAATAAAGATGTTCGGCATGCTGGTCTCGAAATTAGACTGCAACACGGGGATGTCGACTCCACGCCGTTCTGTGCCAAATACCAGGGTGATGGCGTCGAATGGGCAGGCGGTTTTGCAGGCGCCATGGCCGATGCAGTTGGTCGGTGCGATTAGCTGTGCCTTGCCCTCGATCAGTCCAAGCACCGGGTGGTTGGCTTGTTCCGGGCAGGCAGTCACGCAGCTGCCGCATCCCATGCAGCGGTTGGGGTCGATCACCGGGTGCAGCGAGGCGGGTTCGGTCAGGCCGGCTTCAGACTCCTCCTGCCAGATGGCGCGGCTGCGCCGCGCCTTGAGCTGCTGGATGCCCAGGTAGATGCTGAAGATGATGGCTAGGGAGGGTAGGTAGATCGTCAGGATGGGCGATAACTCTGTCATGGATTTTGTTTGAGTTGGAGTAAAAGTGTGATTTGAAACTAAGAATAAGTCTAATTGATTTGGAAGGAATGATAGGGGTGCTAGGATTAAAAAACTGTAAAGTTTTCCGACTTTCGAACGACCGAACAGGCAAGATGGGAGATCTATGTCACAAGAGCTGAGCATGACGATGGTTCAAGCGCATAAGCCGCAGGAAGCGCATAAGCCACAGGAGAGGACGAGCAAAAGGGATGGCGCCCCCTTTCTGGGGCTCTCTGGTTGGCTGTTAACGCTGCTGGTTGCAGCGCTGCTCTATGTTGGCTGGATCAACAGTGAAGAGCGCATCTGGACGCCGGAACAGGGCATAGGGTACGCGCTCGGTATCATCGGTGGTTCGATGATGCTCCTGCTGCTGCTCTATTCGATGCGCAAACGCGTGAAGTGGATGCGCCGCATGCTCAGTGTGAAATTCTGGTTCCAGTTGCACATGTTGTTTGGCGTGATGGGGCCAACCCTGGTGGTGTTGCACTCAAACTTCCAGTTGGGCTCTTTGAACGGACGGGTGGCGCTGTTTAGCATGTTGCTGGTTGCCGGCAGTGGTGTGATTGGGCGCTATATCTATTCAAGAATCCACTGTGGCCTCTACGGAAAAAAACAGGTCTTTTCCCGAATGCAGACCGATTTTTCTGTACTGATCGAACAACAGGCAGGACTGCTTGCTGCAGTGCCCGATGCTAGAGAAAGACTGCAGCAGTTTGCGTTGCGGGTGTCGAATCTGCCTGCAGGTGTAGTGAGCAGTTTTATCCGCTGGCTCAGCAGCCGTTGGCAGGCGTACCGCCTCTATCGCCGACTTGAACGGGAGTTGCTGGCGGCGCTCAAGGTGACGGCAGGGGAGCGGCAATGGTCACGCCATAAAGTCAGGGCAAACGTAAAGCAGATGCGGACCTTCCTTCACGAACATCGGGTGGCTACAATCCGCGTGTTGGAGCTGCGTTTCTATGAACGGCTGTTTTCGCTCTGGCACCTGTTGCATCTGCCGCTGTTCATCATGATGCTGATTACGGGTGTGATTCATATATATGCGGTACATGCATATTGAAAATTCACTTTTACTCTCCATTCACTGCAATGTTTTCAGCTCCCGGTCTTTATTCTGCCCGTCTGCTTATTCTGCTGTTGATCGTACTGATTGAGCCAGTCATGGCAGGTGGTGTGCTGGATAGCCTGATCATGCCTGGTGAGGTGATTCAGGGGCATGCCCGCTTTGAACAGCAGTGCGAGCAATGCCATGAGAAGCTGAAAAAGGCTGAGCAGAACAGTCGTTGCCTCGCCTGCCACGACCATCAGAATATTGCGGAGGATATAAAAAACCGCAAAGGTTTCCATGGGCGTTCTGAAAATGTCCGAAACAGCGCATGTAAACACTGTCATACCGATCACAAGGGGCGCTCGGCCCGGATTGTGTTGTTTGATGAAGCCGCTTTTGATCATCAGGCAAGTGATTTTGTCCTCAGGGGGGCACATCAGTCACTAGCCTGTCGCGCCTGCCACCCAAAGAAGCAGGCCTATTCTCAGGCCAAGAGCGACTGTTTCTCCTGTCACGAACAGGATGACAATCACCGTGGTCGACTGGGCAAGAGTTGTGATAACTGTCATCAGGAAGAGGCGTGGAAGCGGGCGGAGTTTGACCACGACCTGGACACTAACTACCCGCTGGAGGGGAAACATCGGGAACTTGGCTGCAAGCTCTGTCACGCGGGAGAAAACTATAAAGATACACCGTTGGCTTGTGTGGCATGTCATCAGCTCAACGATGTACATTCAGGTAAATATGGCAACAGCTGTCCTGCTTGCCACATCACTCAGGAATGGAAGGACCTCCACTTCAATCACGATCTGGATACCAAATACAAGCTTAAAGGTGGGCACAAAAAAGCAAGTTGCAATGGCTGCCATCAGGATAATCCTTATGAGAAAAAGCCGAAGCAGAGTTGTTACAGCTGCCATCGCCTGGATGATGTGCACAAAGGAGTCAATGGTGAAAAGTGTACGAAGTGCCACACAACTCAGGGGTGGAGTGAAGTCGCCTTTGATCATGCCAAGGACACCCACTTTCCTCTTCGTGGTAAGCATGATGGATTGGTGTGCGAGGCGTGCCACAAGGTAGCGGGTAAGAAGCGCGCCTTGCGTATGGAGTGTGTGGCATGTCATATGGATGACGATAGCCACAACGAGCAGCAGGGTGATCAGTGCCAGCGCTGCCACAATGAACAAGGATGGAGCGTCGATGTCCTATTCGACCACGATCTGGGTGGCTTCCCACTGATTGGACAACATTCAGCACTCGCTTGTGAGTCATGCCACATCAGTGGTCGCTTCAAGGATGCAGAAAAGGCCTGTCACACATGCCATCAACAGGATGATGTCCATGAAGGGCGCTTCCTCGATAGCTGCGAGAACTGCCATACCCCTAACGACTGGTCCCTCTGGTTATTCGAACATGCGCGCCAGACCGATTATCCATTGGAAGGCAAACATGAGGGATTGAGTTGTCACTCCTGCCACAAAATAAAAATAGATCCTGATAACAAGATGAGTCAGACCTGCTACAGCTGCCATAGTCAGCAGGACAAACATCGCAAGGCGTTTGGCAGGCGCTGTGAGCGATGTCATACGAGCCGTTCATTCTCCGATATTCAGATGCTGAAGCGATAACCTACCTCGGGTTACAGAGATACGACCAATGAAAAAGATAATGATATCCAAACTCTTCGTGGCTCCAGCGGGGCTGTTGGCGCTACTGCTTGCCTTATCTGTCATCTGGTTGCCCACGGGCAACGCACAAGATGAAAGTTTCGACCACTTCATGACAGGCTTTCCCCTGACAGGTGGTCACAAACGAGTTGAGTGCGAAAGTTGCCATGAAAACGGCTTGTTTAAAGGCACGCCGATTCATTGTACCGGCTGTCATAATAACGCTGCTGCAGAGGGTAAAGGCACGGATCACATCAAAAGCTCGGAGAGCTGTGACGACTGCCATACTACGATGAGCTGGCGGGTTGCCCGTTTTGATCATGGCAGTGTCAGTGAGGCTTGTGAAAGTTGCCATACTGGGCGGCGTGTTGCCGGCAAGAGCGCCAGTCATTTAAGTACCAGTAATAGTTGTACCTTCTGTCATACCACATTCAGTTGGCAACGGGTGCCGCGGGTGGACCACCTGGCGGTGAATGGCAGCTGTGCGAGCTGTCACGACGGCAACCGTGTCACCGGCAAACATGCCAGCCATGTCGAGACCCGCTCGTCCTGCGATACCTGCCATTCCACCAATCGTTGGAGCCTGGCACGGTTTGATCATACGGATGTTGCACCTGGCTCCTGTGCGCATTGCCACAATGGCACCAAGGCGACCGGCAAGCCGACCCTGCATATCCACACCACCGAGCAGTGCGACAGCTGCCACCAGACCAACGGCTGGCAGGTGGCCCGCTTTGATCACAGCAAGACCAATGGCGTCTGCTGGTCCTGTCATAATGGCATCAACAGGCCAGGAAAGAGCAGTAATCACATCAAGACAACAGCGCAGTGTGATACCTGCCATACCACTGAGACCTGGACGACAGGCCGCTTCGACCATTCAAATGCCACAGGCACTTGTGCTTCTTGTCATAACGGAGTCAATGCGACAGGCAAGCACGCCTCCCATGTCAGAACGAATGAGCAGTGTGACGTCTGCCATACATCCACTGCGACATGGAAAACCTCCACATTCAAGCATGTCAATGTTTCTGGTAGTTGTTCTACTTGCCACAATGGATCATCTGCGACCGGTAAGTCCAATAGCCATGTGCCAACTACAGGGCAGTGCGACAGCTGTCATCTCTCTACATCAAATTGGCGCAGTGTCCGGTTTGATCATGACAATGCATCAGGGGCTTGCAGTAGTTGCCATAATGGGGCGCTAGCAACAGGCAAGCAGAGTTCACATGTGCCAACCATAGCCGAATGTGATCGCTGCCATCTCTCCAATACTTCATGGAAGTCGCTGCGCTTCGATCATGCTGCCACCAATGGTTCTTGCAGTAGCTGTCACAATGGAGTCCAGGCAACAGGCAAGCATGTGAGTCATGTACAGACCAGTGCTCAGTGCGATAGCTGCCATCTTTCGACCGGCAGCTGGGAAAGCGTTCGTTTCGATCACTCCAACGTAACCGGCAGTTGTGCCAGCTGCCATAACAGCACGACAGCGACAGGTAAACATGCTAGCCATATCCAAACTACCGCCGCTTGTGATAGTTGCCACAATACGGTCTCCTGGCAAGTTGGCTCTTTTGGCCATGAGGGAGTCACCGGAACTTGCAGCAGTTGCCATAATGGTTCTACTGCAACTGGGAAATCGGCCACTCATGTGGCGACCACTGCACAGTGCGATAGCTGCCATATTTCCACCAGAGTATGGAACAATGTGCGGTTTGATCACGATGCAATATCGGGTAGTTGTTCCAGTTGCCACAATGGCAGCAGGGCTACGGGCAAGAATGTTGATCATCTGAAGACAGTTGCAGAGTGCGATACTTGCCACGTTTCTCAAACCAACTGGAAAACTACCCGCTTTGACCACTCAGCTGTAAATGGTACATGTAGCAGCTGCCACAATGGCCGGACGGCGATAGGTAAACGTGCGGGGCATATTCAGACCTCCGCTGAGTGTGATAGTTGCCATACCTCACAGACAACCTGGGGTGCGGTTCGTTTTGATCACAGTGGGGTTAGTGGCAGCTGCGCCAGTTGCCATAATGGAGCAACGGCGACAGGCAAACCGTCGGGGCATGTTCAGACATCGGCGGCCTGTGATACCTGCCATGTTTCCCAGAGTAGCTGGAGTGCGACCCGCTTTGATCACTCTGGAGTCACCGGTTCTTGCTCTAGTTGCCACAACGGCACAACAGCGACTGGCAAACATGCTGGGCATATTCAGACCTCTGCGCAGTGTGATAGCTGCCATATCTCTCAGACGACCTGGAACGCTACCCGTTTCGATCATTCTGCGGTCAGCGGTTCCTGTGCCAGCTGCCATAATGGAACCACCGCGAGTGGAAAACACGCTGGCCACATCCAGACCAGCGCAGGGTGCGAAACCTGCCATGTCTCCCAGTCCAACTGGAATTCTGTGCGGTTTGATCACGCTGCTGCCACTGGAAGCTGTTCCAGCTGTCACAATGGAACGACCGCCACTGGCAAGCACAGCAGCCATATTCAAACCACAGCAGAGTGCGATGCCTGCCATCTCTCTCAAAGCAATTGGAGTTCAGTACGCTTCGATCACAGTGGCGCGAGCGGCTCCTGTTCCAATTGTCATAACGGATCAACGGCACAAGGCAAACCATCCGGACATTTTGTTACCACTCAGCAATGTGACAGTTGCCACCGTACATCTGCCTGGCAACCGACACTCAGCTACAGTCATCTCTCAGCCAGTTATCCTGGTGACCATCGGGGAAGCCTGAGTTGTACGAGTTGTCATGGTGGCAACAGCCAGATAGTGACCTGGAGCAACGCCGGCTATGTGCCAGACTGCGCCGCCTGCCATGCCAGAGACTATGAGTCGGGGCCACATAAGAAATATGGCAATACCAGGTACTCAGTCAGTGAACTGCGCGACTGCAGTGGTGCCTGTCATGTCTATAGTGATAGTTCGATGACAAAGATCAGTAAGAGCCGAAGCCGGGAGCACCGGGTCTCGGACCGTGATTGGGATTGAGGCGCTTCAAGCAGTGAGATTGCAGCAGGTTGTTTGTAGGGAAACTGCTGCAATCCTCTTCAATAATTAAAACAGGAATAACAGGGTTGGAGATGAATAAACCTATGCAGATGGGGCGTTTTGTCCTTTTCTTTGTGTTACTTGCAATGGGAGCAGGGAAGACCTTTGCTGGCTCGAAGATCATGGACCGGATCGAGACGAAGATTGGTGTGGAAGAGAATCGTATCTCGATATTTTTTAATGTGCCGATGCGGATTGTCAGTCATCTGATCAATGCCAAGCAGAATGAGATAAGCATTCGGATTAAGCCGGTTGTTACGCCGGGTACGGAGAGTGAGTTTCTTACAGGTGATGAAACGTTCTCTTGGAGAGCTACGGCTGAAGTGCCACTTGAAAGGGTGGTGTTTAATGGAAGTCTGATCGGCAATTCCACGCTTTCGCTCTCTTTTGCAACCCCGATTAGTAAATATGAGATCGAGCAGGGAAAGGGTTTTTTCAGTCTCTCTTTGATACTGAAGAAGCAAAAGAAGGTTCAGCAGATCAAACTTCTCGAGCCGGCTGAACTGATTGATGTCCCGCAAACCAAATTACCTGTGCCCTCAAAGGATAAGGAGCAAGCCGTAGTTGAAACGGAAGGGGTGGTAACAGGAGATTATGTGTTGAATCTACTGTCACAAAGAGTCCCGATTGACTTTTCCAAGGTGGCTCCTGTTCCGGTTCCAAAAGGGAGAAAGCTCTATGCCGTTAAGGCTGAAGTCGAGGGTGTGGCATGGTATCGCCTGCGCATGGGCTTTTTTTCAAGCAAAGAAGCAGCAAAGATTGCGAACAGGGAAGTCAGACATTTTTATTCGGATAGCTGGATAGATCTTGCTTCTACTGAAGAGAAAGATCGATTACAGGCAGAGACGGGTGTAGATGCAACGATTGAAACATTGCAGCCTCCTGTATTGCTCCCGAAACGGGATAAAGTCCGATTGGATGCACCGGTTCGCCTGACCAAGATGATGGAGAAGGCACGGGAAATCATGACCGCGCAGGATTATCCTAAAGCGATACGCATGCTGACCGCGATTCTCGAAGAGAAGACGCATGCCTACTCCAAGGAGGCGCTGGAGTTGTTGGGGCTGGCGCGGGAACGGAATGATCAGGTTGCTCATGCCAAGGCGGAATACCGGCGCTACCTCGAACTCTATCCTGAGGGTGAGGATGCCAAGCGAGTTAATCAACGCCTGGTTGGCCTGATCTCTGCGGCCCAGACCCCCAAGGAAAAGTTGCGGGAGAGTCGCATTACTACCCAGCCCGGGCAGGAGCGGGAGGCAGAGTGGGAAGTCTACGGTAGTCTCTCGCAGTCCTATCAGCGTGATGCCAGTCAGAGCAACTTTATCGATACCGATGTTAATTTCGAGGATGAGATGGAGAGCGTCAACCGTTCGGAGATTGCCACTAGTCTCGACATCTCTGCCAGACGCCGCAGCCAGGATTATGATCTGCGTTTTCAGTTCAGCGGCGGCTATGATGTTGATCTGCTGACTGGTGGATCAGGAGACCAGAAATCCCTGACTGAGGCCTTCATCGAGCTGGACCGTCAGAGTCAGGGCCTGCTTGGCCGTGTTGGTCGGCAGCGCTTCAGGTCAAGCGGCATCCTGAGCCGATTTGATGGTGGTGTTTTTGGCTATCAATTTAATGAGGATACACGCTTTAATATCTACACGGGCTTTCCCGTCGATTCATCAAAAGATGTCTTCATCCGCCAGGATAAGTGGTTCTATGGCGCCAATATGGAGATGGATGCGCTGATTGATGATGTGGATGTAATCTTGTTTGCTATCGAGCAGCGAACGGATCATCTGGTGGATCGGCGGGCGATTGGCACTGAAGTCAGATATTTTGATGAGAATTTGTCAGTTTTTGGTCAATTCGACTACGACATATTTCACAATGAACTGGCGATGTTTCTGTTTCAGTCGAACTGGAGTCTTACTGACGATACCAAGGCCTATATCAACCTTGATTACCGCTCCAGCCCTATCATTACCACCTCCAATGCGCTTCAGGGTCAGGAAGGCGTCTCCTCCATCAAGGAACTTTCACTCTCTTTCACTGACGACGAGATCTATCAGCTGGCGCTTGATCGAACCGCAAACAGTACAGTGGTCTCCCTTGGCGGCACCCATTTCCTGGCCAGGGATTTCCAGCTGAGCGGTGATCTGACCGTCGCTAATACTTCAGGCACATCCGCTTCCGGTGGGGTCGATGCTACAGCGGCGACCGGTAATGAGTTCTACTATACTTTTCAGGTGCTGAAGAACAACCTGTTGAAGAATGGAGACATCGGTATCCTCAATCTGCGCTATATCGATGCCAATAGTGCCAATACCTACTCACTGACCGCCAACAGCCGTTACCCGGTGACATCGCTATGGCGAGTCAATCCACGCCTGTCTCTGGCCTATCGGGATAGTGATGACGGCACCACCCGCCTCAGCGCGGGTGGACGCCTGCAAGCCGACTATCGGGTCAAGCGTGATCTGCTGCTGGAGATGGAGCTGGGAGCGAGCTGGAATCGGCAGGAGAGTTCTACGACCATCGATACGAGCATCGACTACTTTCTGCTGGCTGGTTACCGCTGGAATTTTTAAACCTTCCCTCCCCCTGCCTGCCTGCCAGCCGGCAGGCAGGCGCCGTAACAGGGCGCGTAGACGGGCAAGCAGTTCCCTGGGATTGAACGGCTTCGCCAGATAGTCGTCGTTGCCCACCTCTAGGTCAATGATGCGATCGACATCCTCACCCTGGTCAGAGAGCATGATGGCCGGGATATCGGTGGATGCGCGCAGTCGCTTGGCGAGCGTCAATCCGTCATCGGCAGGCAATATGCGGTCGAGGGTGTTCAGGCCCGCCGGTTGTGCAGCCAGATAACATTCCATGGCATCGTCGTCCGTGACCACGCCGGTCGAAAAGCTCTGCTCGCCCAGATATCGCTCTAGCAGCTCCCGCAGGCCTGGGTCGTCATCGACGATGAGTATGCTGGTGTTTTTCGGTACCTCGGCGGCAAGCCTTCTAAAAGAGCCTGTTCTGGGTTCGCCCGCTGAAATAGATGCGAAACACATTGCCCGGGTGTGGAAATACTATGGAAACAGTTTTCCTGTAGCTTTTGGTCCCGGAATCCGGCGTGCGAGACATCACCGGTCATTGCTGATGGTTTAAGGGGATTACCAAAGAATATGAATGCCAATATTTTAAAAGGTTACATCACACTGTTACTAGCCTGGCTACTGATAGCCGGGAACAGTCAGGCCGTGTCTGCGGCGGAGCACTTTTCCATCATTGCGGCCATTCAGACAGATTCTGGACGGGATGGGCAGCAACAACACCTGTTATCTGAACCGGCCCTGTCCGTGCCGACCGAGGCCCAACTACAGAAGGTCAAGATTAAAAGCAGGCTCGATGCAGCAAACTCCGCCTATCGACAAAGTATCTTGGCCGTGTCAAGAAAAGACCTCAACGCCGCATACACCTACCTGCAGGAGGCCGTGCAGCTGCACCCGTCAAACCTGGACTATCTCCAGCTAGCATCCCGGCTGGCCTTTGCACTGGGCAAATACCGCGAGGCCGAAACATACCAGGTAATGGTGCTGAAGATTGCCAATGCTAGCTTGCAGGGCGTGGACCACAGAATGGCCGCTTTGCTCGATAACCTTGCGGTCATCTATATCAAACAATCCCGAATGGAAGAGGCCGAGTTTCTGTTGCGCCAGGGATTGGCACTCAGGGAGCAGGCATTGGGGGAGATGCACCCGTGGGTGGCGATCAGTCTCGGTAAGATCGCGAGCCTGAAAATGCATCTTGATCAGCCGCATGAGGTGGAGGGGCTGTTGACGCGCTCTTTGCACATCCTGCAAACGGCCTCAGGTGAGGACCACCCCCATGCTGCTTGGGCAATGCATAGGCTGGCGGATTTTTACCGCAGCCAGCAACGTCTTGCGCCGGCAGAGAGCCTGTATCAGCAGGCGATCGCCATATGGAAGACCGACTCCGGGGATCGGCGCCTGAACCTTGCAGTCAGTCTGAAGGGGCTAGGTGAACTCTACGTAGCACAAGAACGCCTCGATGATGCAAGGGCACAGTTCGAGCAAATGCTGGCACTCCTGCAGCAGGTATTCGGCGGGGAACATCCCGCCATTGATGCAGCCAGGGACCAACTGGCCAGATTGGACCAAGAACTTCACTCCGGCCAAGATGAAGTGGTGGATGGAGCAGATCGAAGCGAGCATCGAGCAATACTTGGGTCAACTCAACAGCACCGATCATGAGGAGCCATCGATAGCGGATGCACAGACCGCTCGACTGAAGGATAAGGTTGTTGAGGCACTCAAGGAAGAGAGGCTGCGCTTATAAGTGTTTGAAGCCTAAAGACTGGAGGCACCGGACAAGTAGATATCATTGACGTAGCCTAGTGTAGATTGTTTAGACGCGCTACACGCGCATCAAACTATTCAAAAAAACCACAAGAGGAAGAATTAGATATGAAAAATTTACACGTATTAGCCTGGAGTATGTCCTGGCAGCAGGACCAATCAGCATGGCTATAGCTAATGATTATTCCTCCCTTACTGCCGGAAAGATGCTGGAGTTGCATTCACAAACACTGGGGCTGGCACCTTATTAGTGACGAGAATTTTTGTTGTATAGCCAGGTAAATCAAGAGTCCGCACCATGTGTGTGCCTAACTGCTCTTTCTAGGACAAGATCAATGCTGTCACTACGCGTACCATATACGCTCTCATTACTTCTGCCGGCCATGGCCATTATCGGTTGCCAGCATATTGGAATTAATGACTCTAATTCCATCTTTGTCGGCCGCTACACACAATATATGCGGGGAAATATACCGAATCAGTATGCTGATTTGATAAACCCATTGCCCGCGTCTACAGAGAATATTTCGGATGGAAAAAAATTGTATCAAATGCAATGCCAGGTGTGTCATGGCGCATCTGGTGGAGGGGATGGCCTGGCAGGCAAGCAGTTGGTCCCCCGTCCGGCCAATCTTGCGTTTACCCGTAGATTACCGGTAGGCACGGACGCCTTCTTCTTTTGGACCTTGTCGGAAGGCGGCAAACCGTTTGGCACCGCCATGCCTGCATTTGGGGAGCGGCTCTCCGATAAGGAGATATGGCAGATTACCCATTACATAAATATTGGTTTCACCTTGGATCAAGGAACATCGTAATGATTACTAAAAAACGGCCCGCATGGGTCTGGATTGCCGCCATCATCGCAGTGGCCTTTGGCGTGATGACCATTAAATCAGGCGGCAGCGTGCTCTTTATTGATGGAGAAGCCAGACGCGCCGCAGGAAACTATGTCGATTTTGTACTTTGGTTCAACTTTTCTGCAGGTTTTTTCTATGTAGCTACCGGAATTGGTATTTGGCTGGAAAAAGCTTGGGCTCCGGCGGCGGCAATTATCATAGCTACATTGACACTATTGGTCTTTGGCGCCTTTGGAATTCATATCTTTTATGGTGGTGAATATGAACAGCGCACTGTAGCCGCCATGACCTTGCGTTCTGTAGTTTGGATTGCAATCGCTTGGGCTCAGTGGTGTCAAAAAGTGGAGCGAGGCACGAGCGGAGCTTTTTGACACCACTGAGCCCCATTGTTGGGCATAATTCTATGCTGGCCTGTGTCTTTGATTCACAATGCTGCACCGCTCTGAGGACGTAGCGTTTCTGCGGTGGGAAGCTTGAACTGCTTTCCTTGCTGCCCGCACCATTATTCACACCCAAAAATCTATTATCTCCCGGCATGCCCTAGCAGATAATTTCTGCACTAACAACGAAGCCGCATCCTGCCTGAGCCTTGTAAGGCGAGATGATCTTTCGACAGTGACCGATCCAATTAACCACCTATCCGCCATGATGCCGAATAGTTTGGACTCCAAACTGTTCCGACTCTACCCGATTTAAACTTAATTCTCCGTTGCCTTGCACGGCTTATTCTATGGTGATGCCTTAATTGCCCAACGCGATAATGGGCTGCCGCGTTATGTATCCGCGTTGGCCGGCTTAATCACAAGGCTCTTCCCTTGGTTGAGTGGATAAGTTAGCGTTATTGGCCATGAGAGACAAAATCTATATGCCAAGATGTTGGGTATTCATAGCCCCTGTCGGGTAGGCGACACCGAACTGACATTGTCTGTTGGTAAGGTTGTGTGTACTGCATGGTCTAGTCCCTTCATAGTGCCCGATTAAAGGAGAAGATCTTCCTCATCCTTTACGAAACAGTTTGCAGGATAGATCTCGTGAGACCACAACTAGGGATCACTTCAGCGCTGACCATAGAAGTGTTCCTGGAATGATTTGCGGAAACTCTGGTGACAGGCCAGGCAGGTATTTTGCAGCGCTGAGAAGGCCGAGACCACGCCGTAGCCGTTTTTTTCTGCTGCAACTTCACCCAATATATGTGCAGCGTCATGGGTTTCACCATCATAGCCCTTGAACTTGCTTACATTGGTACCCACAAAGCCCAGGATGCGTACTTTCTCGCCGAATGGTGGTTGTGGATGATCAGCTACCTGTGACGCGGCTTTTTCGACAAGTTCCCAGTCCTCACGAGAAATGCCATCGGTGATGGCCTGCATGTTCTTACCCAAGTCTTGCATGATTTTTCTCAAAGCCAGAGGCTCGTTGGAATCAGGCGCAGTCTCGGCAAGCGCCTGACTACTGGCAACTATAATGGCAAATCCAGCAAGCAGGATCGTTCTTATTATGTAGGCAGTTCTCATGTCTAATATTATCCGGTTTTCTATGATGCTTTTATGTTTTTGTTGCCTATCACCGAAGCATGTGCGCCTGGGTAATATGGAATTTACGCGAGCTTTAGGGTACCCCGAACGATTCTGGCTGAGCAGTTATCGATCTTTATTCACGCATGGGAGCTAGAGAGTCTTTGATTAAGTCTGGACGAAGTCGATATTCTGGGTACAAGATATGAGTCCATGACTTGATCAGAAGCTCTCTAGTCATACATTAATTAGAGGCGCCCTTTGCTTCTCCATTAGCTATGCCGCTGACCGCTCTGGCTCCCCTGTTAATTTTACAAAACCAACATCTTCCATAATTGCATACATGGCAGGCAGTACCAACATGATCAATACAGTAGATGTCAACATGCCAAACACAATACTGGTTACCAAAGGGACCAGAATTAATGCTTGTGTACTGGTTTCAAATAGCAAGGGTGTCATGCCAGCAATGGTGGTGACAGAGGTGAGGAAAATGGCTCGAAAGCGATCATATACCGCTTGCCTGGCAGCATCGTGAAAGAGCATGCCTTCTTCTACTCGATATTTCACAAATTCGACCAGCAGGATCGAATCATTCACAACTATACCCGCCAGAGAAACGAAGCCAATCATACTCGGCAGGGTGAAATCCAACCCCATAATCAGATGCCCCCAGATTGCACCGATGAGGGCAAGAGGAATATTAATCATGACGATTAATGGTTCGCGGTAATTTCGAAATTGCAGGCTAAGTAAAAGGAATACCCCAAATGCACCCAGCCCGAAGCCTGAGAGTATAGATAGTTTGGTTTCAGTGCCGTTCTCGACTTCACCTTTAAGTTTAAAAGTAATTTCAGGATAGCGCTCTTGCAATGTGCCTAAAAAGTTTTTTTGTAAGCTTGCGATGACTTCCGAGGTATTGGCGATGTCTGCATCCACATCGCCATATATATTGACTGTGCGCTGGTGGTTGATATGCCCGATTCGAGAAAATTCACGTTCCTCAGTGATGGTGGCGACACTGCCTAAGGGAATTTCCTTTCCAGTTTTTGAAAATACGGTGAAATTATCAAAATCGAGTAACTCATGACCTTGCTGGTTGTCCAGTTTGGCAACAATTTCATAGGCTTCACGTCCCTTGTAAATCTCACTGATTTTAACTTCCAGATAAGCCGACCGCAGTTGCAAGGCAATACTACGGGAATCAATGCCTGCGGCTAATGCACCGGGTTTGAGTTTGATACTGTACTGCGGCTTGCCTGGGCGAAGGTCATCCAGCAAATTGTTTACGCCATTATAACCTCTGAGCCAGTTTTGCACTTCCCATGATGCCCTTGACAATTCATCCATGTCTTGTCCACTCAGGCGAATGTGAATGGCACGTCCCGCTGGGCCTACCTTGGGTTCTTTGTATTGAATACTTAGCACGTCGGGTAGTGCCCCGGTTTTTTGTTTCCAAAGCTGAATTAACTCAAGAATTTTAGTATTGCGTTCTTCAGTGTTAAGCAAATCGATACTGAGGGTTGCCAGATGTGATCCATTTTCTGGGACATCGCCATGTTCGCCGTATGAAAGCTGCACATTTTTAACCAGCTCTTCTGCTTCATTTTGGCTAAGGGTTTTATTGGTTTCATCTAAGGCATTGAGCAGTGTATGCACCACCCTTTCGGTTTCTGCCAATGGTGTGCCTTGCGGCAGTAGAATTCTGGCTTCCAGATTGTTTCCTTCCAGATCAGGGAATGCCTTAAATTTAACTGTTCCAGTTGCAACCAAGCCGACAGAAAAAATCAACATAGCCAGAGCTATGCCGACAGTGATGTAGCGGAACTGCATGGCGAGTTGGGCAGCACGGCCAACTCCATGGCGAAATTGATCGAACAGGATTTCAAATTTCTGTCGCCATCTTGGCGGTGCTTTGTGGTGCGCATGTTCCAGCGAGTGCTTCAGGTGGTGTGGCAACACCAGAAATGCTTCAATTAAACTGATGGTAAGCACTGACAGTAAAACCACAGGCAGGACACCCAATATCTGCCCCAGATCGCCTTTCATCATCAACAAGCTGCCAAATAAAAAGGCGGATGTAAGATAGGAAGAAAAGACGCCGCGAAAAACCTTTTTGGTGCCATCAATAGCGGCATCCAGTGGCGATTTTCCTTTGCGGTATTCATGATCAATATTTTCAGACAGTACTATGGCGTCATCCATTAAAATGCCTATCGCCATAAGCAAGGCGACCATTGAGATCATGTTGATACTCACGCCAAAGACGACCATCATGGCAAGACCACCCAAAAATGAAATAGGTAAGCCCAGAGCAATCCAAAAAGTGTAACGCCATGAAAAAAACAGGAGCAGCATAAAAGTTGCCAGGATCAGACCCTGCCAACCATTTGTTAATAACAATTGTAACCGGTCGCGCACTGATGTGGAGCTATCGTTGACAATGGTCAGCTGTGTTCCTTCAGGCAGAATTTTGTTTTCTTTTTCAACAAACTCAATCAGTGCATCAGCAACTTTTAGTGTGTCGTCAATGGTGTTTTTGCTGATTTTAAGTAGTGCAGCCAGTTTGCCGTTTAGCTCGATGCGTTCTTCAGGCTTTTCAAATTTATCCTCAATTTTGGCAATATCGCCCAGTTTTATTTCACCACCTTCTGGTGTATTGATAATAATGAGATTTGCGAGTTCATTAGCTGTCTTTCTGGCATTATCAAAACGAATCTGATAGGAGGTTTCCGTCGCTTCCAATTTTCCTACGGGTAATTCTAACGCCTGAGCTGCAATTAAGTTGGCAATATCCTGGACACTAAGATTGTATTTTTGCTGAGTATCAGGGCGGATTAATACTTGCAATTGATGCGTGGAGAAACCGTCCATGCTCACGATCGGGACTTGGGGCATGGCAATCAGACGATCACGGTAATACTCTGCCAGTTCTTTTAATTCGGTGGGTGTTAATTTATCTGAGGTGATGGCAATATTAGCAACCGGGTTAATTCTCCCCAACTGTTTGATCACAGGGTCTTCGATATTCTCCGGGAAGTTCTGGATTGCATCAATTTCAGTTTTAATATCATCAGTAAACTCACGTATATTTCCCGCTTCCTGCATTTCCAATGTAAAAATGGCGATATTGTCACGGGCATCACATTCCTGCTCTTTTAAAAAGCTGATACCATCTGTGGCATCTTCCAGTGGGATGCATATGCCATCTTCAATATCGGATGGACTTGCTCCAGGATAGGCAACCGTGACCTGTACCTTGCTGGGCTTAAGTAATGGAAACGATTCTTTATTTAGCCCATTTAGTGAATAAAAACCAATGGCGATTATTACCATCATCAATATATTACTGATGGTGGGATGTGCCGCAAAATAACGAATCATTCCGCATCACCTTCAGTCAAATAATGAGGTGAAGTAAGGCTGCCACTGCCGATAACTTTATTTTCATTAATATCGTTTAGCTTCATGTATTCTTCACCAATAGCGTCTTTGGCTAGCTGCTTTTCATACTCGTCTGCCAGAACAGGTTTGAGAGGCAAACCTTCAATCACAGGAATGACATCGGTAATAATAATTTTTTCACCCTCTTTGATCCCATTGTCGACAATCACTAGTTGTCCTTGTTTGTGAAGAATGTTCACCGGGCGAATTTCTAACCGATTATTTGCTTTGGCGACATAGACGCGTCCCTGGTGGATGGCCTTTCTTGGTAAAATCAGCATCTCATGTGGGGGCGTGAAAAATTCGACGGCTGCATACATGCCTTGTAGCAAGGGTGGACGCTTGCCAGGAATGACGTCTTCATAGGGATTGTTGACAGCAACGACTAAGTCAATCGTATCCCGGTCAGGATCAATAGACTCGCCTATTCGCAGTAATTCACCTCGCCATCTTGCAATATTCCCTTTGTATCCGACCAGGCTAACGTTCGCCTCCAGCTGAATTTTCGAGAATGCAGACTGCAAGTCTTCCGGGTTTTGCAAATTCAAACTGTGTTTGCCAAGCCCCATTAGCAGTGGGTAAAACTGACGCACGGGTAGTTGGGCATTGATTTCAACGGCCTGTGTGCCCAATGCTTCAAACAACACGCTGCCAACGGCAGTATACTCACCTTTTTCTACTGAAACCTTGCCGATACGAGCATCAAAAGGCAGACGAATTTCGGTGCGCCACAGAGTATCTTTACTTTGAGCAAGCTGGGTTTTGGATTGTTTGATTTGCGCCTGGGTTGCGGATTTACGACTGCTGAAGCTTGCCAGTTTTCCCTGTAAATCTTCGACCTGCTGGCGTAGTTGTAAAATCTTCTGTTCTTCTGCATCAACGGCTGAACGAGAAATTAAACGTTTCTCCCAGATACTAAGCAAGCGATCTAATTCTTTTTGGCCGGTCTGTAGGTTTTTTTTGGCAATTTTGAGAGAGCGCTGGGTGGTTTTTTCTTCAACTTCCAATTGTTTTAAGGAAAATTGGCTGCCTGCTAGTCCTGCCTTACTTTTATCAAGGGAAAACTCATAGGTGGTTGGTTCAATGCGTAGAACCACGGTACCTTTTGCCAGGCTGGCGCCTTTTTTCAAGGATGGGTGGATATAACTGATCTTGCCAGCAACTTCCGTCTTAGCTTTCAACAAAACGGCAGGCTCTACATATCCATAAGCAATGGCACGACTGCGGAAAGGGATCTTCTTAGCTGTAATGACTTCCACTGTTTTGGTGGGGAATTGCAGTTCCTCATGTTCGATAGGTGGCCTGGATTTTACTTTGAAAATCACCAAGGCCAGGGCTGCAATAACAATCAATGGTAGAATAAACGGTTTTTGAAAGAATTTTTTCATAAGTTCCGCTCAATTCCACGGCGATAGATCGCAAAAACCCCGGGCACCTTGTCTTGCATATTTCCAGTATCCCCAGCCAGTAATGACTGCATAACCAGACCTTGAATGGTGCCTATGAACAAGGTACCCGCAGCCACAGTATCAACAGCCGGATCAATTTCACCTTCGGCCTTACCTTTCTCTATCAATACTGCCACACGCTCACTGTATTTCCGGATCAGGGTGCGCGCCATGCGCTTGGCTGCTGTATCCTCAGCACGCTGTAATTCACCAAACAACATACGTGGCACACCTGGATGGGCAGAGACAAAATCAATATGGGTCATAAATACCGCTTCCAGTGCTGTAACTGGAGTTGTTGCAGCCTTTGCCGCCGCGTCTACTCGCGCCAGCAGGCGTTCCGCGACCCATTCCATCACCGCCTGCCAGATGGCCTCTTTATTTGGAAAATGACGGAACAGCGCCCCCTGGGTCACGTTCATGTATCTGGCAATGGCTGCAGTGGTGATGTCGCTTGGGTTTTGTTCCGCGGCGAGGTCAACCACGGCTTCAACAGTAACTGCGCGACGTTTATTTGCAGGCAGATGTTTGCTGTTTGAGGGCATGTTATCTCCACAAGATAGTAATTAGTCACTATCTTGTGTCATTGGGCGAACAATGTCAATTCCAAGTAGATCTAATCGATTACCCTGTGGAAAGGAGCTATTCCGCCCTAAACGGAAGGGAGGATATCGAATAGGTAGATCCACCTTGAGGTGGATCTACATTTCTAATGTCGTGGTGCACCCTCTTTAACGAAATTCGCATGGGCAGTTCGCCAAAAATGGGTTTGCGATTGACTGAGATCAATGGTGTGTCATTCTTGCCAAGGAGTAGAGGTCCTTGTTGGATTTTCCTGCCTAAATAATTAGAAGGCATAGATTCTAGCTGTTATGGGGTTAGGTCCTGCTCGACCAATAAAATCCAATTGGCTGGGGTAACAATAAACAGGTCGATGCTAGGCGCGTCCTTTGGAGGGGGAGGCATGGCAAGGCAACTGACGGATGTGGACTTGGGAGTTCTGAAGGAAGCTCTCAAAGGGGAGATCCACCACGCGGCTGAGAAGCGCTATCTACATCGTTTGCATTGCGTATTGCTGGTCAGTGCAGGTCAGGAGTGCAGCAGCGTGGCCAACTGGTTTGGTGAAAGCTCCCGTTCGGTGGAGCGCTGGGTCGACAGCTATTATGAATTTGGCCCGCTGGGCCTGAAAGATGACGACAAGTCTGGGCGCTTGGCCAGCCTGGATGCGGATCAGTTCCAGTTCCTGCTACGAGAGATCGCGGCGACACCCGAGTGCTTGGGTTATTCGGTGTCCCGCTGGAGTGGCAAGTTGCTACAACAGCATCTTCAGAAACACTATCAGGTGGATCTCGGCCTGCGGCAGTGTCAGCGGATCCTGCGGGAGTTGAAAAATAGTTGCGGGTGAGGGGAGTAACCAGCGGAAAGGTTTTCCGGCCCCTCCAGGGGTGCTCGTTAAGCTACTTGCTAAGGAAGCTCTGAGCAACCCCAAAGATTCCGATTATTTCTTTTCAGCAGACACTATCAGCCAGATCAGTGAGCGATGCAAAATTCAACAGCGTAGCAATTTTCGATGCTATATCAGAAGGTGAGCTGAACACAGCGCGCCATCTCCGTGAAGACCTTATGGATATTGCAGAGTACATCGCTCATGGCCTTGACGTGCGCTATTTTCGCGTGGACTCAGCTGATGATATGGAGTCTTGTATCTCAGTTCTTCTGGGCGAGGCTACTGAACATGGCTTAATTCCGTGGGGTCATATAGAAGGGCACGGCTCAACTGACGAAAGCGGCTTTAGAACAGTCGATACTCATATTTTAGCTGGACTCGCCTTAAAGGACTTATCACGCCATTGAATATGGTCACTGATTTCAATCTCATTTTTATTTTGGCGACATGTTATGGGGGGGGCGGGAGCCATTACTACGATAGATCGCGAACCTGTCCTTGGGTTAATTGGCCAACTAAGGAAGTTGAGGCCGGTGAAGTCGAAACTGACTTTTTCTGTTTATAAAACATATTTTCGAAGTCAATCACTTAATAGGGCTGTAAGAGCGCTGACCTCTCGAGGGCCTTCAAGTCTTTATTGCCGGACTACGGCTGAAAAGTTTTCTATATAGTATGGGCAAGCTACAAAAGGAATGAATGTTCTGAAAAACGAATAAGGGCTTCTGTCATTTGAAATGGCAAAACCTAAGAAAGGCACAGATGATCGATAAAGCTGGCTTGATCTTGGAGCAACTTTCAAAGCCACTTTCGGCAGGCTTTCCTTAAGCCCGAAATCGCCGTTTTTCGCTACCGCAAAGGGGTGAGCGAAACGGAGCCCCTGTTTCGGAGTAGTTAGGTGTGGGTCGCCGTTATCAGTCTTACAGTGGAGCGCCTCCAGAGCTGCAAAGGGCATGGTTTACGCTGTGCTAGTGTCAGGCTGGCTCTCAAACCTAGTCTAGACGCGAGGTAAGTGCGAGGTAAAAAAGAAACTTGCGAGAAATAAAAAAAGGAGTCCGATTTCTCGTAACTCCTCGATCTATATATGGTGCCGAGGAGAGGACTTGAACCTCCACGGGGTTTCCCCCACTAGCACCTGAAGCTAGCGTGTCTACCAATTTCACCACCTCGGCGAGAGCTGGTTTTAACGGCTACAGCCGTTTGGAGAGCGCGAACTTTACAACCTGATTTTATCCTTGTCAACGCCTGATGCGAATTGATTGGATGGTCTGGTGTGCTGTGCTAGGTTGCCCAGTCTGGTGTTGGACGGATGAGGTGTTGCGATGGCAGTTTGGGTGGCGATTTTTCCCTTGCGCAGCGTGGTGTTAGTTTGGCTGATGGTGCTGGCTCTGCTGCCAGGCAGTGTTGCTGCACTAAGCCTGCAGGGCGACCTGCTGCAAGGTGGGCTGGCGATTGCGCAGGTAGAGCCCGGTACCCAGGTGCGGGTGGACGGCAAGCCGGTGCGGGTTTCCGAGGAGGGGATCTTCATCATTGGCTTTAGTCGCGAAAACCCCCTGCAGAGTGAGATCCGGCTGATCGCCCCCGATGGCAGTGAGCACAAAGAGCTGATCAGCATCGGCAAGCGCAGCTATAAAATCCAGCGCATCGATGGCCTACCACAGAGTAAGGTGACCCCGCCGAAGCGGGACTGGGAGCGGATTCGCAAAGAGACCGCGCAGATCAAGGCAGCCAGAAAGCTCGACGAGCCACGTACTGACTTTCTCAAGGGTTTTATCTTGCCGGTGAAGGGGCGCATCTCCGGTGTCTACGGCAGCCAGCGTATCCTCAATGGTAAGCCAAAACGGCCCCATTCTGGTCTCGATTTGGCAGCCTCGGAAGGGGCGCCGGTGGTGGCCCCCGCTGATGGCGTCATCACCCTGGCCCATCCCGACATGTTCTACTCTGGCGGCACTCTATTGCTCGATCATGGCCACGGTCTGACGACCTCCTATCTCCATTTGAGTCGGCTGCTGGTAGAGCAGGGCCAGCGGGTGCGCCAGGGTGAGGTGATCGGTGAAGTGGGCATGACTGGAAGAGCGACTGGGCCGCATCTTCATTGGGGATTGAACCTGTTCGAGAAGCGTCTCGACCCGCAGCTGCTGCTGAAGGCAGATCCTACCAGCAAAGGTGAATAACCCAGTCAGAGACGGGGGATGGCGACTGTTCCGCTGGGCGTTATCGCATATAATACCTCTTTTTCTCGCTGGGGCTGAGCTGACTCCGGCTATCTGTGGAGCAGAACATGAAGTTAGTACGACTGGTTCTTCCTCTCCTTCTGGCTGGAGCCGCCTTGTCGGTTCAGGCGAAGGATCTCATGGACGTCTACAAACTTGCCCAGGAAAATGACCCCGCCCTGCAGGTTGCCAAGTCGCAGCTGGATGCAGTAAGAGAGACCAAGGTGCAGGCTCGCGCGCAACTGCTGCCCAGTATCGCCCTCGGCGGTCAATTCGACGGGGTGCGGAGTGACGTAAAGAGTTCGCCGTTTAGCAGTACAGGCGTTTCGACCTACAACGATCGGAGCCTCAACCTCAGTCTCTCTCAGTCGATCTACCACCGCGACCAGTGGATCCGGCTGGAGCAGGCGGACAACACCATCGCCCAGGCCGAGGCGGAGTATAAAGCCGCCGAAATCGACCTGATGGTGCGCAGCTCCAATGCCTATTTCAATATTCTGGCGGCGCAGGATGAGCTGCGGGTTGCCGAGGCGGAACGCGAGGCCACCGGTCGTCAGCTGGAGCAGGCGCAGCAACGCTTCGACGTGGGGCTGATCGCCATTACCGATGTGCATGAGGCCCGGGCCGCCTTCGACTCGGCGCGCGCTGCCGAGATCGCTGCCGAGAATGAAGTGGACAATGCCTGGGAGGCGCTGTTCGAGATCATCGGCCCCGGCGAGAAGGAACAACTGGCGAAGCTGGGTGAAGAGCTGCAGCTGAAACCACCGGTGCCCAGTGATCTGGAGGAGTGGTCGAAGACCGCACAGCAGCAGAACTATGCCATCATCGCCGCGCGCAACGGCCTTGAGGCGACCAAGAAGACCATTGAGATCAGCCGCTCGGGCCACTACCCGAGCCTCGATCTGGTCGGTTCCCATAGCATCTTCCGCACCAGCAACGACAGCTCTACCGAGGCCGACACCTCGAAGATTGGCCTGCAGCTAAGTCTGCCGGTCTACGCTGGCGGTGCGGTGACCTCGCAGACTGAGCAGTCGAAGGCCAACTATCGCGCCGCTCAGCAGCAGCTCGACCAGTCGCGCCGCGCGGTCAACAAACAGGTGCGCAACGCTTACCGCGGTGTGCTCTCCACCATTAGCCGGGTCAATGCGCTGAAGGCGGCCACCATCTCCGCCAAGAGTGCGTTGGAGTCGACCCAGGCAGGCTACGAGGTGGGCACCCGCACCATCGTCGACGTGCTCAATGTGCAGCGCAACCTCTTCTCCTCCCAAAGCAACTACGCCCGCTCCCGCTACGATTACATCGTCAACGGCCTGCAGCTGAAGCAGGCGTCGGGTACCCTGAGCCAGTCGGACCTGGAACGCATCAACGCTTGGCTGGAGCGCTAATCAGATGTCTGGCAACTCATTCGGTAAACTCTTCACTGTCACCAGCTTTGGCGAGAGCCACGGCCCCGCCATCGGCTGCATTGTGGATGGCTGCCCCCCGGGCCTGGAGCTGAACGAGTCGGATATGCAGCAGGATCTCGACCGGCGCAAGCCCGGCACCTCACGCCACACCACCCAGCGCCGCGAGGCAGATCAGGTGCAGATCCTCTCCGGGGTGTTTGAGGGCCGGACCACAGGTACGCCGATCGGCCTGGTCATCCACAATACCGACCAGCGGTCCAAGGACTACTCTGAGATCGCCGCACTGTTTCGTCCGGGCCATGCCGATTACACCTATACCCAGAAGTACGGCATTCGCGACTACCGTGGCGGCGGTCGTTCCTCGGCGCGGGAGACTGCGATGCGGGTTGCCGCCGGAGCGATCGCCAAGAAGTGGCTGAAGGTTCGTTACGGTATCGAGATCCGCGGTTACATGGCACAGCTGGGGCCGATCCGTGCGGAGCGGCTGGAATGGGATCAGGTCCATCAGAACCCCTTCTTCTGTCCCGATCCGGACAAGATCGCCGAGCTGGAGCTCTACATGGATGAGCTGCGCAAGGAGGGCAACTCGGTCGGTGCACGTATCACAGTGGTGGCCAGCGGGGTGCCGGCAGGGCTGGGCGAGCCGATCTTTGACCGTCTTGATGCCGAGATCGCTCACGCTCTGATGAGCATCAACGCGGTGAAGGGGGTCGAGGTCGGCGACGGTTTTGCAGTGGTGGAGCAGAAGGGTACCGAACACCGCGATGAGATGACCCCGCAGGGGTTTGCCAGCAACCATGCCGGTGGTGTGTTGGGTGGGATCTCCAGCGGCCAGGATATCGTTGCCAGTATCGCCCTCAAACCCACCTCCAGTCTGCGCATCCCAGGCCAGACGGTAAACCGCGCGGGTGAGACCGCCGAGGTGGTGACCGAGGGGCGTCACGACCCCTGTGTCGGCATCCGTGCCACCCCCATCGCCGAGGCGATGCTGGCGCTGGTGCTGATGGACCATATGCTGCGTCACCGCGGGCAAAATATGGATGTGGAGTCTGGGGTGGCGCAGATCCCTGCCGCCACCGATTAGTCCTGCTACCCTGGGAGAGCCGCTGCTCTCCACGGGGGCCATCACGCACCCATTGGTAACCCAACCCTGATGCCCTACTGGCGACTCTCCGGCTTCTATCTCTTCTATTTTGCCTCGCTCGGGGCGCTGCTGCCCTTCTGGGGTGTCTACCTAAAGGATCGCGGCTTCTCTTCGGCAGAGATCGGTGAGCTGATGGCGGTGATCATGGTCTCCAAGCTGGTGGCCCCCAACATCTGGGGCTGGATCGCTGACCATACCGGCCAGCGTATGCCGATTGTGCGGATCGCCTCGCTGTTGTCGCTGATGATCTTTGTCGGGGTCTTCTACGCTGAGGGCTTCTGGACGCTGGCGCTGGTGATGATGCTGTTCAGCTTCTTCTGGAACGCCTCGCTGCCACAGTTCGAGGCGGTCACCATGAGCTATCTGGGTGAGCGCATCAAACACTATTCACGGATCCGTTTGTGGGGTTCAATTGGCTTTATCCTGGCGGTCTCCGCGCTGGGTTTTCTGCTCGACCGGATGAGTGTGGAGGTGATCCCGCAGCTGGTGCTGCTGCTCTATCTGGGCATCTGGCTGAGCAGCCTGCTGGTGCCGGAGCGCGGTGCGGCACCCCACCATGAGGCGCAGGGTTCGATCCTCACGGTGCTGAAGCGCCCGACGGTGATCGCCTACCTGGCCGCCTGCTTTCTGATGCAGGCGAGCCACAGCGCCTACTACGCCTTCTACTCCATCTATATGGAAGAGCACGGCTACTCCAGCACCTTCGTCGGCCAGATGTGGTCCCTGGGGGTGGTAGCGGAGGTGCTGATCTTTCTGGTGATGCACCGGCTGCTGCAGCGCTGGGGGGCGCGCAAGGTGCTGATCGCCAGCCTGCTGATTGCCGTGCTGCGCTGGCTGCTGATCGGCGCAGCCCCTGATCAGCTCTGGATCATGCTATTCGCCCAGATACTGCATGCCGCCACCTTCGGTACCTTCCACGCTGCGGCGATCCACCTGGTGCATCACTACTTCGTCGGCAAACACCAGGGGCGCGGCCAGGCCCTCTACAGCAGCATCAGCTTCGGCGCCGGTGGTGCGGTTGGCAGCCTGTTGAGCGGTTACCTCTGGAGCGGTATCGGCCCCGGTCCCACCTTCTGGGTGGCCGCCGGCTACGCTGCCCTGGCGGTGGTGATCGCCTGGCGCTGGATCGACAGGGAGACGGATTGAGGCAGGTGCACTAGATGCTGCCGGGTACCACGTAGAAGAGCACGGCAAAGAAGTGCAGAATGCTGCCGGCCAGCACGAATAGGTGCCAGACTACATGGTGGTAGGCCAGCCGCTTCCAGACATAGAAAACAACGCCCAGCGAGTAACTCAGTCCACCTGCGAGCAGCAGTATCAAGCCACCGATATCCACGGCTGACAGCAGGGGATTGATGGCGATCACCACCAGCCAGCCCAGCCCCAGATAAAGGGCGATGGAGAGCCGTTTGTATCGGCGCTTAGTCGCCAGTTCCAGAATGATGCCGAGAATGGCGATTCCCCAAACCAGTCCGAACAGGGTCCAGCCCCAGCCGCCCCGAAGATTCACTAGGGTGAAGGGGGTATAGGTGCCGGCGATCAGCAGAAAGATTGCGGCATGGTCGATCTGCTGCAATATCTGTTTTGCCCGCGGATTCGGGATGCCATGGTAGAGGGTGGAGGAGGTATAGAGCAGGATCAGGGTGACACCGTAGATGGCACAGCTGGTGATATGCCAGGCATTGCCGTAGAGGCTGGCAAAGGCCATCAATACTACCAGTCCTCCAATGCTCAACAGAATGCCGATGCCGTGGGTGATGGCGTGGGCAATCTCCTCGCCCAGGCTGTATTGAGCAGTGGTCAATGATTGTTGCATGGCTGAGGCCTTGGATGCCCAGGAAGAGCTTTAATCATGATTCCGTGTTATGGGGCTGTCAAGCTGACGTCAGCAGAAGATGCGGATAAAAAATGGGTTGTGTGAGAGTTGGATGAGATCTTCATTGTGGCAGCGTGAGCGACCTCGACAGCCACAGGAATGATCACTGATTTTAACATGTCCTATTCATAATAGAGAGTTGGCGGGGGAGGGGCTGTCTCGGTCACCCCGTCCGCCGCCTCAGACAGCAGATTCAGCATTGCATGGGCTGCGTTGGAAAGGGTTCGCCCCGAATGGCTGACGACACCCAATGAACGGGTAAGCGATATACCTTTCACCTCCAGTTCCACCAGTTCGTCATCGAGCATGGTTGCCGGTAGCAGGCTCCAGCCAAGACCGATAGAGGTCATCATCTTGAGGGTCTCCAGGTAATCCGTGGCCATATTGCATTGAACATCCAGTTCAAGAGGCGACAGTATTTGTTCAAGCAGTGTCCGCGTATAGGTACCTTTGGTTGGTAGTACCGCGGGCTGGGTGAGTAGCGATTCAGGGGAGAGTGGTCCCTGTGTTGACAGGTTGTGGTCCCTGCTTGCGACGAAGGAGAGGGGGTCATTCCACAGCAGGATCTGCTCCAGCTGTGGAAATGGGGCCAGCGGCAGGGTAACCACGCCCATTTCCAGTTCTCCGTGGGCCACCGCCTGGCAGGCCTTTTCCGACTCCATGAAACGGATGTCCAGCTCCACGTCAGGATAACGGTCGACATAGCGCCGCAGTATCGGCGGCATGCGGTGCAGGCCGATGTGATGGCTGGTGGCCATGCTCAGGGTGCCGCTGGTCTGATCACTCAGATGGGAGAGTTCGCGGCGGATGTCGGCCAGCTCCTCCAGCACCTGTTCGGCCCGCGGTAGCAGACGACGGCCCGCCTCGGTGAGCAGGATCTGGCGGCCGATCCGGTCGAACAGGGGGGTGCTCAGCTCTGCCTCCAGCCCGGCGATGCGCTTACTCACCGCTGGCTGGGTGAGGAAGAGCCGTTCCGCTGCTGCGGAGAAGGAGGCGGAATGGGCGACCTGAGTGAAGACACGTAGACTAGTGAAGTCCATAATCTATTCCCAATCGGAATGAAATAAATAAACAATATGAATTTGTATTATAGGATGCCCCGGCCTAATCTGGCACGCGTACTCAAGAGGAACAGGCGATGAGCACAAAGACACTCTACGATAAACTCTGGGATTCCCATGTGGTGCGCTACGACGAGGATGGCACCGCACTACTCTATATCGACCGCCAGCTGGTGCATGAGGTGACCTCACCTCAGGCCTTTGAAGGTCTGCGCATGGCCGGGCGCAAACCCTGGCGGGTGGAGGCCAATCTGGCCACGCCAGATCACAACGTGCCGACCACTGATCGTCATAAAGGGATTACGGATGCCGTTGCCCGCACCCAGGTGGAGACGCTGGACCGGAACTGCGCCGAGTTCGGCATCACCGAGTTCAAGATGGACGACATCCGCCAGGGTATCGTCCATGTGGTCGGGCCGGAGCAGGGGGCGACGCTGCCGGGCATGACCGTGGTTTGTGGCGACTCCCATACTTCCACCCACGGTGCCTTTGGCGCGCTGGCCCACGGTATCGGCACCTCTGAGGTGGAACACGTGCTCGCCACCCAGTGCCTGATCCAGAAGAAGTCGAAATCGATGCTGGTAATCGTTGATGGCCAGGTGGGAGCTAGCGTCACCGCCAAGGATATCGTGCTGGCGATCATTGCCGAGATCGGCACCGCTGGCGGCACTGGCTACGCCATCGAGTTCTCCGGTCAGGCGATCCGTGATCTCTCCGTGGAAGGCCGCATGACGGTCTGCAACATGGCGATCGAGGCGGGCGCCCGCGCCGGTTTCGTGGCGGTGGATGAGAAGACTATCGACTACGTGAAGGGCCGTCCCTACGCCCCCAAGGGCGATGATTGGGAGAAGGCGGTCGCCTATTGGCAGACCCTGCACAGTGATGACGGTGCCGAGTTTGATGAGGTGGTGCACATCGATGCGGCCTCGATTCGTCCGCAGGTGACTTGGGGCACCTCGCCGGAGATGGTGGTGGCGGTGAATGCCAGGGTGCCCAATCCCGCTGATGAGTCGGACGAGGTGAAGGCCGGCGGCATGCGTCGGGCGCTGGAGTATATGGGGTTGGAGGCGGATACCCCAATCACAGAGATCGCCATCGACAAGGCTTTCATCGGCTCCTGTACCAACTCACGGATCGAGGATCTGCGTGCTGCTGCCGCCATCGCCAAGGGGCGCAAGGTGGCCGACAGTGTCAAGCTGGCGCTGGTGGTGCCGGGCTCTGGGCTGGTCAAGCAGCAGGCCGAGGCGGAGGGGCTCGACAAGATATTCATCGAGGCGGGCTTCGAGTGGCGCGAGCCGGGTTGCTCCATGTGCCTGGCGATGAACGCCGATCGGTTGGAGGAGGGCGAGCGTTGCGCCTCCACCTCGAACCGTAACTTCGAGGGACGTCAGGGCACGGGCGGGCGCACCCACCTGGTCAGCCCTGAGATGGCGGCGGCGGCGGCGATCGCTGGCCATTTCATCGATGTGCGGGATCTCTAGCCCCATCTAGGTCCGGCTTCAGCTGGACAGATTGAGGATTGTGCAATGAAAAAATTCAAAACATTTACCGGCATTGTTTGCCCCATGGACCGTTCCAATGTGGACACTGATGCGATTATCCCGAAGCAGTTTCTGAAGTCGATCAAACGCACCGGCTTCGGCCCTAATCTGTTCGACGAGTGGCGCTACCTCGACCACGGTGAGCCGGGCATGGATTGCAGCCAGCGCCCGCTCAATCCGCAGTTCGAGCTCAATGACCCGCGCTATGCGGGGGCGAGCATCCTGCTGGCGCGCAAGAACTTTGGTTGCGGCTCCTCCCGCGAGCACGCCCCCTGGGCACTGGAGGATTACGGCTTCCGCGTCATCATCGCCCCGAGCTTTGCTGATATCTTCTTCAACAATTGCTTCAAGAACGGCATCCTGCCCATCGTTTTGTCAGATGAAACGATGGATGAGCTGTTTGCTGCCGCAAAGGGTGAGACGGCGGCGCAGATCAGCGTCGACCTGCGGGCCCAGGAGCTGAAGATGGCGGATGGCAAGGCTATACCTTTCGAGGTCGACGAGTTCCGCAAACACTGCCTGCTCAACGGCCTCGATGATATCGGCCTGACCCTGCAGCATGTGGATGAGATTAAGGCCTACGAGGAACGTCACCGCCAGCAAGCGCCCTGGTTATTTTAAATTCCTCTAACGCGAAGATCGCAATGCAAAGACGCAAAGCTCGCAAAGATTTGAGTTGAGGCTTCAGCTCTGACTATTCAAAAAGGCCATTGCGTGCTTTGCGCTTCACTGTGAACTTTGCGTTATAAAAAATGTAATTAGGATTGAATATGAGCAAAAAGATTTTGATTCTGCCGGGTGACGGCATTGGCCCCGAGATCGTCACTGAGGCAGTCAAGGTGTTGGCGACTCTGCGCGATGAGCAGGGTCTCGACATCGAGATGGACGAGGCACTGGTGGGTGGTGCGGCTATCGACGCCACTGGCGGCCCGTTGCCCGACGCCACTCTGGACCTGGCGAAAGAGGCGGATGCGATCCTGCTGGGTGCGGTGGGTGGCCACAAGTGGGAGTCGCTGGATATCTCTATCCGCCCGGAGAAGGGACTGCTGGGACTGCGTTCCGAACTGAACCTGTTCGCCAATCTGCGTCCGGCGATCCTCTACCCGCAGTTGGCGGATGCCTCTACGTTGAAACCCGAGGTGGTCTCCGGGCTCGATATCATGATCGTGCGTGAGTTGACCGGCGGCATCTACTTCGGCCAGCCGCGTGGTGTGCGTGAGCTGGATAACGGCGAGCGTCAAGGCTACAACACCCTGGTCTACAGTGAGTCCGAGGTGGATCGCATCGCCCGCGTCGCCTTCGACATCGCCATGAAGCGCGGCAAGCGGCTCTGCTCGGTGGATAAAGCCAATGTGCTTGAGTGCACCGAGATGTGGCGTGAGGTTGTCACCAAGGTGGCCGAGGAGCACCCGGAGGTGGAGCTGAGTCACATGTACGTCGATAATGCTGCGATGCAGCTGGTGAAGTGGCCCAAGCAGTTCGATGTGATGGTTACCACCAACATGTTTGGTGATATTCTGTCCGATTGTGCGGCGATGCTGACCGGCTCCATCGGCATGCTGCCGTCGGCCTCGCTGGACGAGAATAGTAAGGGCATGTACGAGCCGATTCATGGCTCCGCGCCGGACATCGCCGGGCAGGGCGTGGCCAACCCGCTGGCGACTATTCTCTCGGTAGCGATGATGCTGCGCTACAGTCTGGACAAACCGGCGATGGCTGAGCGTATCGAGGCGGCGGTCAACAAGGTCCTGGATGATGGCCTGCGCACCCCGGACATCATGTCCGACGGCATGACCGAGGTCAGCTGCGAAGGCATGGGCGATGCCATAGTAGCGGTTTTGTAACTGGTTTAACCACAAAGGGCACAAAGACCACGAAGAGGTAATCGGCCTTTGGCGTGCTTTGTGTCCTTCGTGTTCTTAGTGGTAAAAAATTCTTAGGTCAAGACGATGAAACGAGTCGGATTTGTAGGTTGGCGCGGCATGGTGGGCTCGGTCCTGATGGGCCGCATGCTGGAAGAGGGTGATTTTGCCGATATCGATGAGCCGGTCTTCTTCACCACCTCCCAGGTGGGACAGGCGGGTCCGGATATCGGCCGCGAGATCCCCCTGCTGAAGGATGCCACCGACATCGACGAGCTGAAGGCGATGGATGTGATCGTCACCTGCCAGGGCGGTGGTTATACTAACGAGGTATTCCCCAAGCTGCGTGAGGCGGGTTGGGAGGGCTACTGGATTGATGCGGCCTCCAGCCTGCGCATGAAGGAGCACTCGATCATCGTGCTTGACCCGGTCAATGACAAGGTGATCCGAGACGGCCTGGCGAAGGGTGCCAAAGACTACATCGGCGGCAACTGCACCGTCAGCCTGATGCTGATGGCGATGGGCGGTCTGTTCCGCGAGGATCTGGTGGAGTGGGTCACTGCGATGACCTACCAGGCCGCCTCTGGCGCCGGTGCACGCAACATGCGCGAGCTGATTAGTCAGATGGGCAGCATCGAGGATGCGGTAGCTCCGCAGCTGGCCGATCCTGCCTCGGCAATCCTGGATATCGACCGAACTGTCGTCGAGGCCATGCGCGCCGATGCATTTCCCACCGATAATTTCGGTGTGCCGCTGGCCGGCAGTCTGATCCCCTGGATCGATGTGGCGCTGGAGAACGGCCAGAGCAAGGAGGAGTGGAAGGCATTTGCCGAGACCAACAAGATCCTCGGTCGCTCCGAAAATCCGGTAGCTATCGACGGTACCTGTGTGCGCATCGGTGCCATGCGCTGTCACAGCCAGGCCCTGACCGTGAGGCTGCGCAAGGATGTGCCGATGGATGAGATTGAGTCGATACTCGCCTCCGCCAACGACTGGGTGAAGGTGATTCCCAACCAGCGGGATATTACCGTGCAGGAGCTGAGTCCGACCCAGGTTACCGGGACCCTCGTGGTACCGGTGGGGCGTCTGCGCAAGATGAACTTGGGCAGTGAATATCTCAACGCCTTCACCGTCGGCGACCAGCTGTTGTGGGGTGCTGCGGAGCCGCTGCGACGCATGCTGCGGATCCTTCTGGAAGATTGATCGACGCAATGGCCCAGGCGCTGGGCGCTATTCAGAGCCCCGTTGGAGATAGATTCAACGGGGTTTTCTTTTTCATTATGAGGTGATGGTTTGCAGGAGAGATCGGTTGATATTGCTATCGTGGGGGCGGCCGGGTTGGTGGCGGAAGCGCTGCTGGCCGCCATCGATGCACATCCCCGGCTGAGCGGCAGTGTTGTGCTGCTGGGTGGTCCGGATGAGGTGGGCAGAGGCATCGAATTTGGCAGTCGGGAGTTGGAGATTGCCGACCTGGAGCTGCACAGCTTCGATGCAACCCCGATCGTTATCTCCACCGGCGAGTCGGATGTAGCGCCGGATTGGGTGGAGCGGGCTCAGGATGCGCGTTGTATCGTGCTGGATATCGGCTCGCATCTGTGCCCGGAGTCTGACCTGGTTCCGGTGGTTGGGGCAGTGAACCCGGAGGCGCTGGAGCCTGTGTTATCGGGTGGAGTGGTGCCGTTACCAGGAAGCGTCGCGACTCAGTTGCTGACGGTGATCAAGCCACTCATCGAAACGCTCGGGGTGGAGCGGGTCTCGCTGTTTGTTGCCCAGGCGGTATCGGAGTTGGGACGCAGCGGGGTGGAAGAGGTGGTGCGGCAGACCTCGCTGCTGCTCAATGGCAAGCCAGTCGCACCGCTGCTGTTTCCTCGCCAGATTGCGTTTAACCTGATCCCACAGGTTGGCGAGTGTTTGTCGGGTGGGATGAGTAAGATGGAGACCGATCTGCTGGATGTCTGTCAGCTTGTCCTGGGGCGATCTTGTCCGTCAATCAGTGTTAGCTCTGCTTGGGTGCCAGTCTTTTTCGGCCACTCGATGGCGCTGCACTGCACGGCCTCTCAACCTGTGGCTCAGCAGGTGATCGAGAGCTGTCTGGAGCAGGCGGATGGCATTGAATTGATCGATGTTGATAGTCAGGGGCCCTCTCCGGTTGGTGATGCCTCTGGTGGTGCGTCTGTGCTGGTCGGCCGGTTCGTGTGTAGAACAGAGAATCCAACTGAATTCTCACTTTGGGCAGTTGCCGACAACCTGCGTTCCGGTATTGCGGCGAATGTCTTGAAGATTCTAGAGATTTTGGTAAAAGGCCACTTGTAAGCTATAGTTAGGCCAGATTTATTACCCTTATTCTTGATGGAGATTCGGAACAGATGTCTATATGTTCCGACGGTTTTTTGTATGCGGAAACGTCCAATCTGCCCGTGGGTTGCGTTCGCTTTGGCGAGGAGGAAGCATGATTCGTAAGCTGTCCCTGGCAGTGGCCATTGCGGCGGCGCTATCGCCGTTTGTGGCCAACGCTCTCGGGCTTGGAGAGATCCAGACCAAGTCAGTACTTAATCAGGAATTTAAAGCTGATATAGAACTGCTCTCTATCGACAAGGGTGAAATCCAGGGAGTCAAGGTTGAACTTGGGTCAGCTAAGGATTTCGAACGGGCTGGTATCGAGCGTTCGCTCATGTTGTCGGGGCTCAGGTTCGAGCCTGTCATCCTGTCTGATGGTCGGGCGGTTATTCGTGTCACCAGCGGCGCTCCTGTCCGTGAGCCTTTTTTGAATTTTCTCGTGGAAGTGAACTGGCCGAAAGGTCGTCTAATCAGGGAGTACACTGTGCTCCTGGACCCGCCTGTCACATTGAAACGCAAACCCACACCGGTGGCAGCGCCTACAGTCACCCGCCGTTTGCCGGTCCAGCCTGCCAGTGCGGCTGGCGAGGGCGCTCGTCAGGTGGTCGAAGAGGGGGCTAGGGAGTATGGCCCGATCGCGCGGAATGATTATCTGTGGCGCATCGCCAGCAAGATGCGCCGTTCGGGGGAAACCACCGAACAGGTAATGATGGCGTTGCTGCGCTACAACCCCAATGCCTTTATCGGCAACAATGTCAATCGGCTGAAAGCGGGCAAGATTTTACGGCTGCCGGCAGATGCGAATGTACAGGCTCTGTCACACCGCGAGGCCCGTGAAGAGTTTCTTGCTCAGACATCCGCTTGGCGGGCGAAAAGTGCAAAGGCAAAGTCGGCTGCGGCTGATGTCGCCTCGACCTCCGAAGGTGCTGCACAGGAAATCGCCTCGACCGCGGCAAAACCCAAGCCCAAGCAGGATCGCATCAAGCTGATCTCCGCCAAGCCTGATGCCCAGGAAGCGGTCGATCGTGAAGGTAAAGCGGCGGCTGCAAAAAAGATAGATGAGCTGCAGAAGCAGGTTCTGCTGATGCGTGAAACCAATGAGAGTACGCGTCAGGAAGGCGAGGAGATGCGTGCCCGGATTCACGAGTTGGAGTCGCAGCTCGTTGATATTCAGCGCTTGTTGACACTCAAGAGCGATCAACTGGCACAGCTGCAGTTGGCTCAGCAGGAGGCTGCAGAAGAGGCTCGAAGAGCTGCGGAGGCAGCTCGTGAGAAGGCCGAAGCTCTCGCGGCGGCAGTGTCTGAACCTGAAGCAGTGAAGCCCGCCGTTTCGGCACCTGAGTCGGCTATGCCAGAGGTTGCTCAGCCTGAAGTGGTGGCGATTCCACCAGGAACGCACATCGAAGAGGTAGACATCGAGGCCTCAATCGAAGCAGCGATGAAAGATGCAGTGGCAACCACGCCCGCTGCTGAAGTGGTTCCACCGCAAACGGTAATGCCAGAGACAATCGCACCGGCAGAAATGGAATCGACGGTGGTGGTAGAGCCGCAAGCTCCTGTAGAGGAGAGTAAGCCGCAAGCAGTGTCGGAAGTGGCGGTAGCGCCAGAAGCGACCGCAGAGCCGGAAAAGCCTGAAACAAAAGGCCTGATCGAGGTGATGGGTGGCAATACCACTGTCGTTGCCGGTCTGGTTGGCGGTGTCGCCGTGTTGCTGCTTGGTGTGATGGCACTGGCGATGCGCCGTCGAAAGGAGGCGGAAGCCGAGTTCGAAGAGAGCATCCTGATCGTGCCGGAGGCCGATGCTAGTTCACCGTCAGCTGCCGAGATGGGGGATGGGCCGGTCAATGAGCCGACCGATGAAACCTCCTTCATGAGCGACTTCACGCCCAGCGATATCGATGCTCTGCAGGATGAGACTGGTGAGGTCGATCCGATCTCTGAGGCTGATGTCTATATCGCCTATGGTCGTTACCAACAGGCGGAAGAACTTATCAAGCAGGCAATTGAGAAGTCTCCCGAGCGTCTTGAGCTGAAAGAGAAACTGCTTGAGATCCACTACTCAGCAAAAGACACCGCAGCGTTTAATGAAGCCGCAGTTGCAATGCACCAGGAAGGTATAGCCGAGAGCGACAGCGATTCATGGAAAAAGATCGCCCGTATGGGGCGAGAGCTGGATCCCGAGAATGTACTCTATGAGTCGGCGCTAGACAGTGATGAGGAGGTCTCTGGCGGTGATGACATGGATGATCTGGGGCTGGAGTTGGAGAGTGGTTTTACTGACTCCTCACGGCTTGAGAGCACTCCATCGGCGATAATCAGCAGTGACCGGCCGGCTCCGGATGGAGAGACCGAGATCGATCTCGATAGTATGGAGATTGGTGAGCTCAAAGATTTTTCTGAGACCATCTCCATTGACTCAGAGGCTCTTGGTGCCAGTGAGATGGCAGCACCGGAGGAGGTCTCCAGGGAAGAGGTCGCCCCTCAAACTGTCACAGAGTCCCAGGCGTTAGGTTCGGTGCCGGGGCTTGATGTTGCTGAGGCGGATTCGAGTCTGGCCCGCGAACTGGAAGCGGCGGTGGAAGAGATGCAGGCAGAGTCGGTTGTGGGCCTGGCGGTTGACACCGAAACGCTCGATATCGATCTGGATACCCTTGACCTGGATGAGCTGGATGCCGACGATAGCACCCAGATCGAATTGCCCCATGATCTGTCTGACCAGCTGAACAAGCTGGATCAGATGGGGGGCGCTGGTGATGATACGAGCGAACTGAGTAATCTTGATCTGAGTGCTGCTATGACGGACTCGGCAGGCACAGGGGATTCACTTACTCTCGGTGATGATTCAGAGTCGCTTGATGATCTGGATCTGGCCAGCCTGGAGCGGGAGCTCGAGTCGCTCTCTGATGATCTGGATAACGAGGAGAATGGCAGCGAGAGCTTTGAATCAAGCAGTGCCTTTGGCGAGACAGACGACAGCATCGCGCCGATCTCCTTGACCTTCGATGAAGGGATCGAGTTGGGTGGTGAAGATGAGGTTAACACCAAGATGGACTTGGCCCGTGCCTATCTCGATATGGGTGACGAAGAGGGTGCAAAGAATCTTCTCGACGAAGTGATTGCAGAGGGTTCATCCGTACAAAAGCAGGCGGCGCAATCGCTGCTGGGACAGCTCTCTTAAGCCTGATACTTTAACGACAATGATCGATTACAGGGCGCACACTGTGCGCCCTTTTTGTTGCGGCATAGACAAGATGAAAATCGCACTGGGAGTTGAGTATGACGGCAGCGGTTTCAACGGCTGGCAGAAGCAGAGTCACGCGCGCAGTGTGCAAGAGGATCTGGAAGCGGCGCTGTCACGCGTTGCCGATCAACCGGTGCGAGTGCATTGCGCAGGACGCACCGATACCGGCGTGCATGGTACCGGTCAGGTAGTCCATTTTGAGACCACGGCAGAACGGCCGCCTCGCGCCTGGGTGCTGGGCAGCAACGTCAACCTGCCTAATGATGTGAGTGTCAGCTGGGCGCGGCAGGTGGCAGACGATTTCCATGCACGTTTTTCGGCAACCGGGCGACACTATCGCTACCTTATCCTCAATCGGGGTACCCGTTCCGCACTTTGGCGCAATCGGGCGACCTGGCACCATCATCCGCTGGATGAGCATCGCATGCACCAGGCGGCACAGGCATTGGTGGGCACCCACGACTTCTCCTCCTATCGCGCCCTGGGGTGTCAGGCAAAGCATCCGGTGCGAACCATTCATCGTCTCGATGTGAGCCGGCAGGGGGAGATGATCGCCATTGAGGTTCACGCCAATGCTTTTTTGCATCATATGGTGCGCAACCTCGCTGGAGTGTTGATGGCGATTGGTCAGGGTAAGCAGGAGGTCTCCTGGGCGGAGGAGATCCTGCAGTTACGCGACAGACGCAAGGGTGGTGTGACGGCGCCGCCCCATGGACTCTACCTGACCAAGGTGGACTATCCGGAAGAATTCCAGTTGCCGGATAGGCGCTGACGTGGCGCGCTGCGGCGCTATCCTGTATCTTCTGCCCCCTTATGAGAACACGGGTCAAAATTTGCGGCATCACCCGGACTGAAGACGCGTTGGCGGCGGTGCAAAGTGGCGCCGATGCGATCGGCTTGGTCTTCTATCCGCCAAGCCCGCGGGCGGTGGCACTGGATCAGGCAAGCCAGATCGTGGCGCAGTTGCCACCCTTTGTCAGCGTGGTTGGTCTGTTTGTCGATGAGTCAGCTGAGCGGATCGCAGAGATCCTTGCCCGGGTTCCACTCGGCCTGTTGCAGTTTCATGGCAACGAGACACCGGCCCAGTGCGCGGGGCATGGTAGGCCCTGGATCAAAGCGATCCGTATGCGTGATGGAGTGGATCTGCTGGCCGAGGCTGAGCGGTTTGCGGATGCTGCCGGTCTGTTGCTCGACAGCTACCAGCCTGGCAAGCCCGGCGGCACCGGCAGCACCTTTAGCTGGGATCGGATTCCAACGGAACTGGCACCAAACATCATCCTTGCGGGCGGCCTAGATCCGTTCAATGTAGAGTCTGCAGTACGCCAGGTGCGTCCCTATGCGGTGGACGTCAGTGGTGGCGTTGAGCAGACCAAAGGCATCAAAGATGCCGACAAGATTGCAGCCTTCATCGAGGGAGTAAAACGTGGCGACGACTGCTGAAAAGATTATCGGAACACTGCCGGACGAGCGCGGCCACTTTGGCCCCTACGGCGGCCTGTTTGTGGCGGAAACTCTGATGGAGCCGCTGCAGGAACTGCGCCTCGCCTACGAGCGCTACATGCAGGACCCTGATTTCATCAAAGAGCTGGACGCGGATCTGGCTAACTATGTCGGCCGTCCTTCACCGCTCTACCATGCCGAGCGCCTCTCCCGTGAGCTGGGTGGCGCGCAGATCTACCTCAAGCGCGAGGATCTGAATCACACCGGCGCCCACAAGATCAACAACACCATTGGTCAGGCGCTGCTCGCCAAACGCATGGGCAAGACCCGCATCATCGCCGAGACCGGCGCTGGCCAGCACGGTGTGGCAACTGCCACCGTGGCTGCGCGGCTGGGCCTGGAGTGCGTGATCTACATGGGCGCGGTGGATGTGGTGCGGCAGGAGGCAAACGTCTACCGCATGAAGCTGCTGGGTGCCGAGGTGCGGGCCGTCGAATCGGGTTCCAAGACCCTGAAAGATGCCCTCAACGAGGCGATGCGTGACTGGGTTACCAACATTGATGACACCTTCTACATCATCGGCACCGTGGCCGGCCCCCACCCCTATCCGGCGATGGTGCGCGATTTTCAGACCGTGATTGGCCGCGAAGCCCGCGAGCAGATTCAGGCACAGGCTGGCCGCCTGCCCGATGCGCTGGTGGCTTGTGTTGGCGGTGGCTCCAACGCGATCGGCCTGTTTTATCCCTTCCTCGACGATGCTGAGGTAGCGATCTACGGTGTCGAGGCGGCGGGCGACGGTCTTGAGACCGGTCATCACGCCGCGCCGCTCTGTGCCGGCCAGCCCGGCGTGCTGCATGGCAATCGTACCTATCTGATGGAAGACAAGGATGGCCAGATCATCGAGACCCACTCGATCTCCGCCGGCCTGGACTACCCGGGGGTCGGACCCGAGCACGCTTGGCTGAAGGACGGCGGCCGCGCCCAGTATGTGGCGATCAGCGATGACGAAGCGCTGGCGGCATTCCATCAGCTGACCAGGGTGGAGGGCATCATCCCGGCGCTGGAGTCGAGCCATGCGCTTGCCTATGCTGCCAAGCTGGCGCCGACCATGCGGCGGGATCAGATCATCCTGGTTAATCTCTCCGGACGGGGTGACAAGGACATGCATACCGTGGCGGCACGGGAGGGGATCGTGATATGAGTCGCATCGAGACAAGATTTCAGCAGCTGCGCGAGGCGGGCAGGAAGGCGTTGATCCCCTTCATCACCGCTGGCGATCCCGGTCCTGGCGTCACCGTGCCGCTGATGCACGAGCTGGTGCGCAGCGGTGCTAGCCTGGTCGAGCTGGGTGTGCCTTTCTCCGATCCCATGGCTGACGGGCCGGTGATCCAGCGTGCCAGCGAGCGGGCACTGGCGCACCAGGTCAGCTTGCACGACGTGCTCGACATGGTGGCGGAATTTCGCCAGCAGGATCAGCAGACCCCGGTGGTGCTGATGGGCTATCTCAATCCGATCGAGATCATGGGCTATGCCGCGTTCGCAGAGGCCGCCGCCAAGGCCGGTGTGGACGGGGCACTGGTGGTCGATATCCCGCCGGAGGAGGGCGAGGAGCTGCTGCAGGCGCTGCGCCAACAACAGCTTGACCAGATCTATCTGCTCGCCCCCACCAGCACTGCCGAGCGGATCAGTAAGGTCACTGCTGCCGCGAGTGGCTTTGTCTACTATGTCGCGATCAAGGGTGTCACCGGCGCCAGTCACCTCGATCTTGATTCGGTGGCCGAGAAGATCGGAGAGATTCGCGCCGCCACCGATCTGCCGGTCGGTGTCGGTTTTGGCATCAAGGATGCCGAGACCGCTGCCGCCATGTCGCGGATTGCCGATGCGGTGGTGGTTGGCAGTGCGCTAGTATCACGGGTCGAGGCGCTGGCCGACACCCCCAAAGCGATCGCACCGGCGCTGGGCAGCCTGCTAAGCGAGATGCGCGCGGCGATGGACCGGGCCTGATCCGTTCATCATCCACTGACTTTCTGATATCTATTATGTAGACTCTGCGTCATGAGCTGGTTTGAGAAATTAATGCCGAGCCGCATCCGTACCGATGGCGGCAACAAGCGGGCGGTACCCGAAGGTTTGTGGACCAAGTGCCCAGGGTGTAACGCGATCCTCTATCGTGCCGAGATGGAACGCAATCTGGATGTCTGTCCCAAGTGCAACCACCATAATCGGATTGGTGCGCGGCGGCGTCTCGACACCTTCCTTGACGAGGCGCCGAGGGAAGAGATCGCGGCCAACCTGGAGTCGTTAGATCCGCTGAAGTTCAAGGACAGCAAGAAGTACAAAGATCGCATCGTGCAGGCACAGAAGAACTCCGGCGAGAAGGATGCGATGCTGGTGATGCGCGGTCAGCTGAAGGGGGTCGATCTGGTCGTCGCCGCCTTTGAGTTCAGCTTCATGGGCGGCTCGATGGGCTCGGTGGTGGGGGAGAAGTTCGCCCGTGCCGTGAGTGTGGCGCTGGAGCGCAACATCCCCCTGGTCTGCTTCTCCGCTAGCGGCGGTGCGCGCATGCAGGAGTCGCTCTTTTCCCTGATGCAGATGGCCAAGACCAGTGCCGCCCTGGAGCGGTTGCAGAAGCGTGGCCTGCCCTTCATCTCGGTAATGACTGATCCCACCATGGGTGGTGTCTCTGCCAGTCTGGCGATGCTGGGTGATGTCAATGTCGCCGAGCCCAACGCTCTGATCGGCTTTGCCGGTCCCCGGGTGATCGAGCAGACGGTGCGCGAGACCCTCCCTGAAGGGTTCCAGCGCAGTGAGTTCCTGCTGGATAAGGGCGCCATCGACATGATCGTCGACCGGCGTGACATGCGTGACCGCATCGCCGATCTGCTGAGTATCTTTACCCACGCCACCCGCCCCTGAGCCCACGGCTACGCCATGCGTTTCACCTCCCTGGCCGAGTGGCTGGCGTGGCAGGCGTCGCTCCACCCCGAGTCGATCGAACTGGGTCTGGAGCGGGTCGCCTCGGTGTGGCGGCGAATGCGGCCGACGGGGCTGCAGAGCACCGTTATCACGGTTGCCGGCACCAACGGCAAGGGCTCCTGTGTTGCGCTGCTGGAGTCGATCTACCGCAGTGCCGGTTACACCACTGGTAGCTACACTTCTCCCCACCTGATTTGCTACAACGAGCGGGTGCGCCTGAATGGTGCGCCGATGAGCGATCAGCGTCTCTGTCAGGCGTTCGAGCGGGTCGATCAGGCAAGGCAGGGGATCTCCCTGACCTACTTTGAATTCGGCACCCTGGCGGCGCTGGAGATCTTTGCCGAGTTGCAGCCACAGGTGGTGATCCTCGAGGTGGGGCTGGGTGGACGGCTGGACGCGGTCAATATCATCGATCCCGATCTGGCCCTGATCACCACAGTGGATATCGACCATACTGCTTGGTTGGGAGAAGAGCGGGAGCAGATCGGCCGGGAGAAGGCGGGCATCATGCGAGCGGGAATCCCGGTGGTGCTGGCGGATGCCGATATGCCGGCGTCCGTTGTGCAACATGGTGAAGCGTTGGGGGCACGGCTGTTCCAGCTGGGCAGCGCGTTTCGCGCCAGCCCATGTGGGCAGGGCTGGGACTGGTTTGGACTGGATCAGGTTGAGCGGGATCTGCCCTTGCCTGCCCTTACCGGAGCGTTTCAGCGTTCCAATGCGGCGGCTGTGATCAGTGCAGTCAAGCTGCTGGAGGCACGCCTTCCGGTGGGCCGCTCGGCGCTGGAGGCGGGGCTGAGCGGGGTGCGGTTGCAGGGGCGGATGCAGCTAGTGGCTGGCTCGCCGCCAGTGCTGCTCGATGTGGCGCATAATCTCCAGGCTGCGGCCGCGCTGAAGCAGCATATCGAGGCGCTGGGCATCAAGGGTGAGGTGCGGGCGGTGTTTGGCATGCTCGCCGACAAGGATGCGGCAGGCGTGATCGCGCTGCTGCAGCCGCTGGTCGATCGCTGGTGCATTGTGGCGACGGATGAGTCTGGGCGGGCACGTCAGACCGGGGAGCTTGGGGCCCTGTTCCGGCGCTCGGCAGTCGAGTCGTTGGTCGAACCCCACGAAAGCATTGTAGCTGCCCTGCAAGCGGCCAGTGCGGGCCTGGGGGCAGATGATCTGGTGGTGGTGTTCGGCTCGTTTCAGATCGTTGGCGACGCGTTGCACAGATTGGGCCAGGAGTGACAGAAGCGCCTGGCTTTGTTGATATACTTCGACAGGTCTGACGACAAAAGGGCGGATAAAGATTTTGCGCGAGCGGCTGAAACAGAGACTGGTGGGTGGCGCCGTACTGGTCTCACTGGTGGTGATCTTTGTGCCGATGCTGCTGGAGCAGCCGATCGATACCGAGCGAGTGTTTCAGGGGGATCGGATACCGCCGCGTCCTCCGGAGCCGGTGATGCGCCATGAGAACGGTGATATTCTGCCAGGTCTGATGCCGCCGGAGGATCGCTCGCCCGAGGTTGGCGGGGCGCCTGCCGTGGTCGATGATCCTGCATCTGAACCTTTAGTTTACAAACAAGAAGGACGAATCGAAAGAGCGGTCCCGAGCGCCTGGATGATCCAGGTGGCCAGCTTTCGCAAGCGCGCCAATGCGGAGGCGCTGGTGTCACGATTGCGCAAGGCTGATCTGCCGGGCAGCCTGAAAAAAGCTACAGTAGATGGGAAGAGGGTCTATCGGGTGCAGGTCGGTCCGGAGGTCGACAAAAAGCTTGCGGAGCAGATGGCCGCGAAGATCAAAAAAAGATTCAAACTGAGGGTGTCGCTGCGCCGCTACAGCGGAGGGTGATCCGGGCAGAACGGAACAACTATGGATATCTCCATCTCATTGCAACGGGTGTTTGGTTCGCTTCTCGATCAGCGACAGGTGCCCGCCTGGCTCGCCCCGCTGATGAAACAGGTCTTGCCAAAGGCAGCGGTGGTCGTCCTTGTGCTGTTGATCTCCGAATTGGCAGCGCGCATCACCTGGTCGCTGATCCCGGAGCCCGCCACACAGACAATCACGCTGCAGACCCAGCAGAGCGCGGCCCCTGAAAAAGAGGCGCTGGATATCGCCAAGGAGGCACGGCGCCTCGCCTCCCTGCATCTGTTTGGCCGCCCGGGGGTGATCAAGAGCAACTCCGCTAAGGTGATCCAGAAGAGTGCACCGGAGACCCGCCTGAATCTGACCCTGCATGGAGTATTTGTCGATGACAACCCGGAGAAGGGGGCGGCGATCATCGGCAAGGCTGGCTCGAAGCAGGATCACTATAAGGTTGGGGCCAATATCAAAGGCGTGGGGGGTGTGAAACTTCAGGCGGTCTACAACGACCGGGTGGTGCTGTTGCGAAACGGCCAGTCAGAAGTGCTGCGATTCCCCAAGACGAAGGGGGGTGGCATCTCCACCCGGGGTAAGCGTTCCCGCCCCTCCGGGAGCACCGGCAACACCGCTGCCAACACCTCACTGCGCAGCTACAAGGACCTGTTTCAGAAAGAGCCGCTGAAGATTATGCAGCACCTGCGCTTTGTCCCGGTGCGCTCGGGGAAAAAATTGAAGGGTTACCGGCTGCTGCCGCAGAAGGACAGGAAGCTCTACAATCGTCTCGGCGTTCGCCCATCCGATCTGGTGACAGCGGTAAACGGGATCCCGCTGGATGATGAGAGGCAGGCCTTCAAGCTGCTTGATACCCTGAAAAAGGCGGAGCAGCTTGAAGTCACCATCCTACGTCAGGGCAATGTGCAGTCTCTTAGCTTCAGCCTGAAATAGTTTCGTCGCGTTACATGCTCGGTGTGGCCGGTGGGGTTGGGGAGAGCGGGATCAGACCCACCTCATCACCATCCTCTAGCAGTGTGAAGGACTCCGCGAACTGTTTATTGACGGTTGGGCGGATCGATTCCATCTCAAGCATGTCCGCCCGGTCGGGACGGCGCCGGCGCAGCAGCGTCAGCAGTGTTTCGATATTGCTGACCGAGGCGGGAAGAATCATCTCTTCGCTCTGTTTTCCCAGCTTCTGCACCAGCCAGGAGAAATAGTAGATGGTGATGCGCCGGTCGGTTTCCACTTCGGATGCGCCGCGCTGATAGCCGATCGCCTCAAGCCGCTGCAGGTATGCCTGCCACTTCGTCTCCCATTGCTGCCCCAACTCGTAGAGGGTCTCCCAGGAGTAGATGCCTGTGTCGTGGCCGTCATCGAAGATCAGACGGATTGCATATTGCCCCTGGGGCTCGATGCGCTTGATGTTGACTGATTCTTTACCCGTTACCGGTTCACTGCTCGCTTTCACCTCCGCCGCAGGGGAGAAGACCCGCAGATATTCGCTGGGGTAATCAAAACTGGCTCCATCGGAGAAACTGATAGTCAGCTTGCGTGACTTCTGGTGCAGATTGATCTCCAAGGGGATCGGGGTCTCGTTACTCATTTCATCAACCTGATCGATAGCGGCCAAGGCGCGGGATGGTGACACAGAATGTCGGCAGGGTTCAACCGGCGGTGGAAGGAAAGGTTTCCGGCTCAGGTGCCCTGGATGCGGTCGAAATAGCGCGCGCGATAGAGCAGCCGTTGGGATTTGTCCTTGTTGAAGGCGCTGCGAGTGTGCAGGACGTTGTTGCTCAGCAGTCCCTGGCCAGCATCCAGCTTGCCGCGGAAGTGCCAGGGTGAGGGAGCATTTAGCAGCGCTTTGAGATAGTTGACGGCTTCTGCCAGCAGCGGATCTGCCCGCCACTCGATGCTGCGTGAGCGATCGGTATAGCGCATGTGTAGATGGCCGTCTGGGGCGATCGAAAAGACCGGGCCGCTGCGTGCCGGACGCAGAATCTCGCCGTCGACTTGGTTGGCGGGGATGGTCATGGCTTGCGGGTGCATCAGGGCCTGGATGTAGGCGGGTTGGTAATCCCGGATCTGCAGGTAGACGATCTCGTGATCGAGCAGCGCGTTTTCCCCTCCCTTTGCAGCCGGCTCGACACAGTGCAGCAGCAGACCGTGGATCTGCTCCTTTGGTTGGTTGTAGTAGCCGTCGGTGTGCCAGGCGATAGGACGGTTGCTGTAGGGGATGTATCCTCGGTGCAGCGCATCAGGCTGGACGGTGAGTGAGGTGATGGCGTCATTGTCGGCACACATGTTGTGATCGAGACGGTGCAGGCCAAATCGCTCGCCCAGCTGGCGGATGGTGTTCTTGTCTGAATCGTGTCCTGAGAGTCCAGCCCAGATCACCATGTTACTTTTGCGACAGCAGGTCATCAGGGCGTCGTATTCGCTCTGGCGCAGATCGCGGGGATTGCCGATCTCCACGATCAGTTGGTCCAGGCTGGTTGGATAGTCTGTCAGCTTCTGCTCACGCCAGCGTTTGTAGGCCTCGTTGTTGGCGAGGTCGAAGGGATTCCGTTGCTTTGTCATGATCCGCAAATTGTCGCAGATATCGGTTACTGTTGTTATGATCAGCAACCTGTTGTCCAGCCGCTTTTCAGAGGTAGTGGGTCCGATGATAAACCAAATCGCCAAACGTCCGCGTCTCCCCAAGCCGCTTGCCCTGCCCGGTCGGCTGATTCCGGAGCGCCTGCACAGCCTGATCCTGAGCCGGCTGCTGAATCGTCTGCTGGTTATCGAGCGTGAGGAGGGGGAACTTGACTTTCTCGAGGGGCGCAGTGTGAGGATCAAGGTGTGCGATGCAGGCATTAGCTACCTGCTCTCACTGGAAGAGGGGATGATCAGAGAGTTGTCAGTGAAGGATGAGGCGGACCTGACCGTCAGCGGCACCGCCTACGATTTTCTGCTGTTGCTCTCCGGCCGTGAGGATCCGGATACCCTGTTTTTTCAGCGCCATCTGCAGATGGTGGGCGATACTGATCTGGGCGTGCACCTGAAAAACATGCTGGCCGCTCTGGACCCTGACTCTTTGCCGCTGCCGGGTAGCTTTCAGCCCATGCTGCAGCGTTGTCTCAGCGCTTATGAGCGTTTTGCCTGATCTATCTTCCTGTCGGCTGCCGTAGCGGCCTCGTTGCCTGGCGGGGTGGCGTGATCCTCCTCCCAAAATCGCTGAACTCAAGGCGATATGCAGGCTATCTGACAGGAAAATGTGACTTCGTCACTTAAGCCCCCTGCCTTTGCCACCGATACTTCGAGTGTCATTTTTATAGGCCATCCTGTGGGTAGAGTCATGAAGCTGTTACGTACCATCGCCGCGATCACCCTCTC
>Ga0256846_1000021_pt1 | contig 72312 bp, 70 predicted proteins | sample TevniametaG_FD_189098 | JGI IMG/M metagenome (GOLD analysis project Ga0256846, IMG submission 189098) | Tube worm associated microbial communities from hydrothermal vent at the East Pacific Rise, Pacific Ocean - Tevnia | ecosystem: Host-associated > Annelida > Integument > Unclassified ...
GAGGGCGAATGTCGGAACGGAATGGAAATGGCCGGGTACGTTTGAACCGGCCGGAAGGGCCGAAACACCGGGATTCAGGCACAAAAAAACCGGCTTCAGAGAACCGGCTTTTTTGTGTTTTGGCGGTGGAAAGATAACACAAACCAAATTGCTCTGACTATCCGCAACTCTCCAATACCAAATACCCGTCAACCGCACTATTCGACTTGATAACTGGGGGAGACGAAGCGTTCATGGCGAAAATAACGCAACGGAGCGAAGCCATGAACCATCCAAAATTCACCTGCAACCACATCAATCAGAAGCAACTCGCTGACCGCTGGGATCTTTCCCAACGGACTCTGGAGCGTTGGCGCGCCATTGGCTTGGGGCCTCTCTTCCTTAAAATCGGTGGTCGTGTAGTTTACCGGGTGGAAGACATCCTGGCCTACGAGGAGCAGCACCTAGCCGACTCAACACAATCGCGGGTTTGCAATAGGTAAAAATGCTCCTGTCTACTTTTCTGAAGTTCCAGTCCAGATCTGCAGTATGTACATCAGCCACGAGTCGGTTTTGAGGAGAATGGCCCTGAGCTGTTCATCTGTCAGCTCCGTCTCCAGCTCATGAACCCGATTGAACAGCTCGATCAGTTTTACGAGTGCCCGTGTGTCATGCGTCAAGAACTCTTTGAGTGGATCGTTGTTTAGCTCACGGCAAACATACAACACCCTAGCACGTCGAGTCGGTCTACCTTCATGCAACAGATCATGCTGATTGATATTGCCGGTAATCCACGCTGAAACGAGTTCGTCGGGTGCTAATCGTCTCAGTAGGTGGTTCCACAATTCCCTGAGCGAACTCAGAATATGTCGAGCCCGATCAGCATTGTTACCATTCAGCGCATCACGTGCACCGACGTAAGGCCGAGCAAGCCCTGGATCGACCTGCTGCAAGAGAGCAATGCAACCTGCGGTTTCCAGCTCCGCATCGGTAATAAGTTGAATTTCAGTTTCAGTATCTTCCTCATCCCGTTCATCCCATGGGCGTATAGTTTCAAGTGCAAGGCTCGTGGTATAGATTTCGCGAGTAGCTCCGGGTAAAATGAAATGAGGCAATCTCGTGATGTCTGGAATCTCGCGCAATGATTCGGCTAAGCTTCCGTAAGAAGCTACAACATGAGCTATCGAACGCTCAAGACCTGAGACAACCGGCACCTCAATTTGGAATCGGTTCCTGATAGCGTCAAAATCTATGCCCGCCATAAGACGCTCTGTTGCGGTCAGCTGCAGAGACACATCGCACAAAGCCAGCGAAGCAGATGCCTGAATCTGCGAAAAATCATGCTGAGTGGGGTTGAGGCGCTCAATCCATGACTGATGGGCGGCGCTCATGTTCTCGACTATACGACTTGTTGCGGTAGCATTTTTGAGGACATCCTGCAGATGTTGATTGGCACCGATGATGTCCTTCATCCGTGCTGCCGCTCCAGAAATTTCCAGGGCACGGCTGATTTCCAACTGATGGCGGCGAATAGGTTCCATCGCACGTTCCATCTGCTCAATCACACTCATGTAAGACGGTTTGGTCAAACGGTTGATTTGCTCCATGTCCTGGTGGAGCTTGGTAAGCGTGGACTTCGCTGTTTTCAAATCGTCTGACATCACTTTCTATCCTTGCTGCTGCAATGTATTCCAGGCCAGATCCCAGGCGATCCGCTCCTGCTCCAGACGGACATTCTGTCCCCAGACATTGCGTTTGATGGCTTGATACACCGCCAGCTCAAGATCCGTCAGCAAGGGCAATGTTTCCGCAGCATGCTGATCCTTCTCCTCCACCCACAGATCCTGATGGCTGCGGAGGGTCGCTTCGTCCATCAATACGGATTTCAGCTCAGGAAGCTGACCTCTGGCGCGATTGAGAATCGCAAAGCCATGCGTGTCCAAATCCCCCCAGTAGATACAGTGGGCCCTGGCGGCCCAGGGCAGACGACCCAGCACGTCGACCCCATAGCCCAGTTGCATGATGACGACCGATCCGGGTAGATCATCGAAGGCGAGACCGGTCTGCAGGTTCTCGACAATGAAGACGTTGCTAACAGGGAGATCGAGTTCCGCCAGTTGTTCCCAGGGTGCAGATATGTCGCTCAGACCGCCAACCCGTTGTCTCAGGCTGTCATCAAGTATGCGCAGCCGGATGAGTTGCGGTGGAGCCTTGAGTCCGCAGCGTTGAAAGAAATCACCTTCGCTTGAGGATTCGCCTCGCGCCGCATCAACGAGATCAGCCAGAAGCCCTTTACGTTTTTCAAGCCACTTGCTGTCCAGGCCACTCACGGGCAGCTGTCTGGGATAGAGGTTGGAAGCAGGATTCTTCTCGATCCAGGCAACCATATCGACCAGGCGCCAATAATCCACATCGCTGTAATCAGCGAGAATGTCAAAATAGCGAGCCAGCTTGTTGGCAAGCCGGGGCCAACGTCCGACAAGCTCCCTATATCGCAGCTGGGACCGATCCCATCGATCTGCCTCCCCAATCCATTGTGCAACTTCGGCGGGGCTCGCCAGCACCAGCTTCTCGGGAACACGCTGTGTCCCCAGCTTGCGCCAACGCCGATCGTTCCAGGAAATTGATCCGACACCACGCCAGGATTGCCAGGCCGCTACCCAGGCGCGAACGTCTTCAACCTGCTTCAGTGCCTGGTTTTCCGTGGGAATACCCAGAGTGACCTCTAGCGGCCAGGCACTATCTTCCGGCTGTTCAGGGTTGCCGCTTGCCTCCAGCCACTCACGATGCTTATTCTTGAAGCGGCGCTTCAGCTCCTTTTGCACATTATCAGGAAACTTCAAGGCTTGCCTCCTGATGTGCATGAGCCGGAAGCTTCAGGCGCTGCTGCTCCGAATCGTATTCGATCATCAAGACACCGGAGACGCGCCGGTCGCTGATATCGATAAAGCAGGCGCCACCAATAAACGGTTCCAGGGTCATGACCGACTTCAATGGTGTGGCGACAATCATCTGAAAACCGAAGTTCTTGAAGATATTCATCGCCAACGCGGTGAATTCGTTGTCTGCCTTGTCAAAGGCTTCATCGAGCACCACCGGCGCATACATGGGCACACCATGCTCATTGCCGCCCAACTGGTAGCGCAGCGCGGCGGCCAGGCAAGTCGTGGCCAGCTTCTGCCGTTGGCCACCCGACTTACCCGAACCACTGCGATAGACCTCCACCTCGACACCACTCTCATCGGTCTCTCTGCCGATGAACTCCATGTGCTGCCGGACATCCAACACCGCCTGGCGCCAGCGCTTGTTCTCCAGCTCCTGACTGGAAAGGCGTTCCACCAGGCGACGCAACGCCAGAAAGCGCGACTCCGCCAGCTCGCGGTCCTCGCTCCAGGCGTGGCTCAACGCCTGCTGAATCTCCTGCTTGAACTCGCGCACATCCGGTAACTGGCGGTCGCTGGGATCGATTTGTAGGTAGGTGGTTTGGTTGGTGCTCTGATTGAATGGCACCTGGGCGAGGCTTTCGTTGACCAGATCCATGCGCTCAAGGATCTCCTTGCGCGCATCGCTCAAATAGGTCGAAAGCGCCGCCAGATTTTGGTGGCTCTGGCTCTCCAACAATTTAAAAAAGCGCTGCTCATGGGCTGGAAGACCATCAGTCTCCAATCGGGTCAGCTTGGCAAAAAAATCAGGTGCCGCGGCAAGGGTCGCATCGAGGCCCTCCGCCTCAGCGGGCCACTCAAGGACAAACTCATCGAAGCGTTTCTCAATAAATCGCTCGCATTCACCCATTGACCGGTTGATCTCACCGATCTCCTGATTGATCGACCGCTCTACCGAGCGCATCAGACTATCCAGATTATCCAGCCGCACAGGATCCCGCAGTGCATCGAATCGCTCGTCCAATCCCTGCTGTTGTCGGGGCGTCAACGGAACAATGGTTGGATCGTCCTGAAGCTTCTTTAAGGTCTCTTCGTGTTCATCAACTTGACCGACGACCTTCTCATAGTTGATGGTTGTCTTGCGCAGCGCTTCATCGGCATCCTTGACGACCTTCTTCTGCCGCTCGATCTGATCGGCCACATCCTTGAGCGCCTTGTTTCCCTCCAGGGCATCACGAATCCGGCATTCCAGTTTGTCTATGCCCGTCAGCAACGGAGCAACGTCCACCTCTTGCCATTGCAGGTTGACCAGCGTCTGACAGTGGATCGCACGTTTGGCCCGGGCACCCTCCTGATCAGTTAGCACCTTGATCCGTTCATCCAGATCAGAGATCTTGTCCGCAAGTTCCTGAGCCTGTTTACGGTAGAGCGCTAGCTTCTCACGGTTATCAAACCCCAACACCCAGAACCGGCGATCACCAACATCGCGGCGATCATCCTTCTCGTGTCGGGTCTTGCTATGTTTGACCTGACCCTCGCGGGTCAAGGCCCGGTCTGCGCGCCGGAAGGCTTGAATGGAGTCGACGCAGGCGTAGTCGAACCGGCGGCGCAGCTCCGTACTCAGCCACTCAGATTGATTGCACTCTTTGATGTTTAGCTTGAGCACCAGTGAATCGGTGCCGACCGGTCTGGCGGATTTTCGATCCACCTGCCCCGTGCGGTAATAGACCAATCGCTGGCCCAGGTGACGGCCGTTGATGTGGTTGGAGAGCGCGGAATAGTGGCGTTCATCGACCAGCAGGGAGAGCGCAAAGCCATGCAACACCCGTTCAATGGCCCCTTGCCACTCTGCCTCATCTAACTTGACCTCAATCAGCTCACCGATAAAGGGCAGCGCACTCTCCGATACGCCGATGGAAGTGGCAATCTCGTGTCGCAGATCCAACATGTGCGCAGGAATATTGGAGGGCTGCCGTTCCAGGGCCTTCACCTCGCCGGCTGTTTGCGTAAACGCCGTCTCGGTCTCCTTTTTCTGGATCACCAGCAAATCCCGTTTATCGCGGATCTCGCTACTGCCACTCTCCCAGCGCTCAAGCTCCTGACGCGCCTCACCGACCAGCCCGGCAAATCGATGGGGTGAATCGGGAAAGACCCAGTCGAGTTGCCGGCAGGCTTCCTTGGCCTGCCCCTGCTTTCTCAGGCACTGCTCGCGCTGCTGCTCCAGTGCAGACTTCTCCGCTTGCCAGGTTTCCACCTGGTCACCGCCAACCTCCCTATGCCGTCGCTCCAGTTCACGCAAGGTATCGTTGTTCTGGTTGAGCGCAGCCTGTTTCCGACTGATCTCACCTTCCAATCCGTCAGCCTGAATATTCAAGCACTCGATCTGCTTTTTCAGCAGGTCGATACGTCGACGCCCACCGTAACTATCGATTCCGGCCAGAAGTTCGTTTAGGCCACTGCACTCATTCAGCAGCGACTCCCGCTGCTGATGTTTCTTTCGTGCCGGAACCAGGGTCTCCACTTGCCGGCGCGCGGTAACCACCGCCTGGTGCGCCGCATTTAGTTCATCGAACTCGCTAACCAGCCGGTCGGCCACCTCGAAGGTCTTTGGCTTGTCCAGCATGAAGTCCCGCAGGAAGGTATTGAGGTCGCCGAGGTTCTTGGCCGACTGGGTCTTGTGCAACAGGCGTAGCGCCATCTCGCTCTCGATGCCGAGCAGGCGGCGAAAACGTTCTGCGTAGGGACGAAATTCACTGCGATGAATGGCATCCGCAAACGTCTGCTTGAGCTTGCGCACATCGAGGTTGGACTGTCCGAACGCCTCCAACTCATTGAGCTCAAACGGACGTTCGAAGATGATGAAATGGCGCTTCACATCGCCCGGTCCGTTGGCACTCCCACGCAGCCACAAAACCTGCACCAGCACCACATGCTGACCCAATGCGTTCCGGTAGGTTAGCGCCAAGGCCGACCAGGTCGTCCCGGGGCGCAGGTAGCGCGTGGCGATCTCGCCAGATGCATCGTCTTTCTGTTCCGCCCAGGCACCGCGGATATAACTCACCAGGTTCCGATCACGTCCTGTCTTTTCCGCCTCCCGCGCAGCCGCATTGAAGTCGACCCAGCGCGGCGGCACCAGCAATGCAGCGAAGGCATCGAGCAACGTTGACTTTCCCGCGCCCGAACGGCCTACAAACAGAAACCCCTGTTCCGAGATCGGAATATCATGAAGCCCTGAGAAGGTGCCCCAGTTATATACCTGAAGCCGGGACATGCAGAACTGTTCTGGCGCAAAGAGGTTTTGCGTCCCTGCAACAGCACTCATTCGTTATCCTCCCCTGATTGCATCTCATCATCTTGTTCAGACGATGCTTCCGGCGCTCGCATGTCGTGGTAAATCCGAGTCAGCGCCTGAATCTCTTCCGCCGAGAACAAGAGCTTCAATGTCGGTGAGATCTCGAAGCGTTCATCGCTGGATCGAATCTTTCGCAAGATGCTGTGTTTTTTGATCTTCTCAATCGACGCATGAATGCGCTTTTCAAACAGCGCCCGGTCGGTGTTGCTGGCCTGCTCATAAACGTTGAGAAACTCAACGATCTCGTCGGTCGAGATCACCGCCCGGTCGCCATGCGCTTCGGCTTGGGTGAGTCGCTGACGCAGGTGGAGCAGCAAAATGGAGTCGAGAAAGGTCAACTTGGCACGGCGCAGCAGCCGGGGCATATCCAGATCGCCCGTATCGGCCTGGCGGGTAAAGGCCACTTGCAGATCGCGGTCGATCACCAACTGCAGAAACAGCTCCGACAAACGGCTGCGGATCGCCGCTTCATCCCGAATCAGGATGGGCCAGAGCTTGGAGTGGCGTTGACCGTCCAGCGATGGACCGGCGAGGAGCTGTACCAGGACACGGCGAGCATCCAGCGACAGCTCGCCACTGTCGCCCTGATACAGCGCCCGCGCTGACTCTTGCTCAGCGTCCTCTGTTTCCAGCATCTCATCCTCAGGCAGATTGTCAGACCAGTTCATCGATGCGATCCCTCAAGAAATAGATTTTTGGAATGCGGGCACGGCGCCCCTGATCGTCTTCACCCACCCAGGCCACCGTCTCGACACTATCGCCCTTGATCCCATGACGACTGCCCAGGGCGAGCAGGCCGACTACACTACCCAGCCCCTGTGAGGCCGGAAAGTGCTCCAACACATCGCCAATAGACGCCTGCTCGCGCTGTTCGAGTAGGGAGCGCACATGCTCCTTCAAGGTGCGAAAGTCGATCTCCGACTGCGCCACCAACTCACTGACCGATTCCAGGTCGATGGGCGGTGGTTCGCCCTCACGCATCTGCTCTGGAGCCGCCTGCAACGAAGGATCGTAGAGCACCCATTGGGACAGGGATTGCAACCGACTACTGGTCAGCTCCAGGGAATATTCCAAGGACTCTGTCGCCTTGACCTCATCCTTGATCGCCAGCGCGGCGCGTTGCGCCTTCTTCAGCAATTGATTGACACGGCGCTGCTCGAGATACTCGCGGCTTTGCACGAAGTGCTTGAGGCTGCGGGCGAAGGTCTGCAACACCTCGTGGACCGCACCCCCCTGTTCAAGCAGATTTCGCGTCAACCGCAGCAGGAAGCGGCGCTCCCGCATGTCGAGTTCGCTGACAAACTCGCGCGACATCACGCTATCGAGGGAATCTTCCAGCATCGCCGCCTGCTCGGGATCGGTGAGCAGGCGCCAGAAGGCGGAGAATGTCCGGCCCGCTTCGCTCTCTGCAATCAAATCGATCCCGGCGAATAGAGAATCGAGCACATCTCCTCGATTCCCCTCGCTATCCATGATGCGCTCTCTCAGCTCGCGGTTCAGCTGCTCGAACTGATCGCGTACCCGGCGGAAATCGCCAGTCAGGTCATCGGCTAGGGTGATAATCTCCCGCGTTCGCTCTAACGCAGAATCACGTGGAAGGACCCGCATCTGCCCCTTCTGAATCGCATCGATCTCCTTATCGATGCGGGCCTGCTCAGCCATCAGCCGGTCGATACGGCGGTACTTGTCGGTATCGGTATCCTCAGCCAGCCCCACCAGGGCCTGAATAACCAGCGACAGGCGGCTCTCGGTCGCCGCCGAATGGGGTTCGGCGATGCCAGAGAGAAAACGGATCGCCTCTACCGTGGCCGTAGAGAGCTCATACTCCTCCTCCGTTGCGCCAGGCGGGAAACGCCGCTCGAGATAGCCGTCGCTCAACCAGTTGGCGACATAGGCCTGCGCCGTCTGCGGGAAATCGTCACCCTGGGCACGGAGCTCTTCCAGATCCCGGGTCAGCCGCTCGAACAGGATCGAGGCCGGAAGGCTGCGCTCCTTTTCATAGAGGTGTGACTGAAGCAGACCAATGACTGTCGGCCCATTGTCGGAAGCGAGCAACCGCCACAACGGCTGAGTACGCATGCGACGGTAGGTGGCAATGGCTTTGACCGCTTTCATTTAGATCTGGGTCCTGTTCCTTTGCTCGTCACACATCAAATCCTTCTGATTCTTGGTAACCCTTGTAGGCTTGGGTTCAGACCCGACCAACCAATGGCAGCGACCTGCTGGTCAAGGCATCCAGCGCCAAGTGACTGAGATAGGCGGCACTACCGACCAGGAGGAATCCCCGAAGCAGTCGTTCGAAGTCATCCTCCGGCTCCCACTGATGGATCTTGTGCATTCCCCATCCCACCAGACCCAACACGGCGAAGCTGTGGAAGAACTGCCGGTGGTGGGGGTTCCACACCGCAGGCTCGATCATGTCCGGCAGCTTACCCAGCAGAGCCCCGACCGTCCCAGCTGCTACCGTGTGATAAAGATGCCCGGTTCTATCCTCGTGGTCATAGGCGCTGATGGCGATACCCGCCACCGCGCCGGCCAGTTGATGAGCGGGTCCGTTCACTTCTTCTCCTTCCGAACCCCTTTAAACGGGACCTTGCTTGAGGTCTTCACATCCATGAACTGCCCAGTTTCAGCATCACGCTTAACCCAGTGCCCTGATGGGTTTTGAGTCTGAGAACACTGCCTGACTGCACCATTCCGATGGCCATCACCTTTTGGTGGGTTTGTAGCCATTATCGCCTCCACTAAATATTAAATTCCTGACATTATCAGGGTTATTCCCTAATCGTCTTGATATTTAATCATCCTCTTATTGATGATGTCAACATATCTTATTGACTCTGACGTGAATTATTAAGTATCATAAGTAACCATGATGAGTACGCACGCCCTCACACTAAATCGGGATATTGAAATGACAGCTACACGGCTCGAGGAGATTAGTCAGGCCCAACAGGAACGGCTTTCCCACATCGATTTCAAGCTTCGCTTTCTCGGCACCATTGGCCGAAACGACCTCGTTAGCCGGTTTGGCATCAAGGCGGCTGCGGCCACACGTGACATCACCTTATATAAAGAGTTGGCTCCTCAGAACCTGGAATACGATACCAAAGCCAAGATCTATACCCGATCTGATTCCTTTACACCATTGTTCGATTACTCTTCCCAGCAAGCGCTTACTGCTCTAGCACATGGGTTTGGTGACGATTTTGTGGTTTCACACAAAGCACACATTGCCTGCGAGACCCCAGCACAACTCAACAAACCACAGTTGGACACCCTCTCGGTTCTGACCCGTGCCATCCATCAACAGAAAGTCGTTGAAATTACCTATCGCTCGCTGAGCAGCGGGCTAACGACACGCGAAATCGTTCCTTTTGTTCTGGTAGACAATGGCCTGCGCTGGCATGTCAGGGCTTTTGACCGCCACCGTGCCCGTTTCACCGATTTTGTCATCAACCGGATTTCTGACCCCAGACTAATCCAAGATGGCAAAATCGAAGAGCATGAACAGAAAGACAACGACATCCAGTGGAACCGGATCGTTGAACTAGAGATCGTTCCGCACCCACGGCTGCAATTTCCCGAAACCATTGAACATGAGTACGACATGACCGATGGCACTCTGCACGTCAATGTAAGAGCAGCTGTAGCCGGTTATGTTCTCAGGCGATGGAACGTGGACTGCTCTGAAGACCACTGCCTTGACGGGCCTGAGTACCACCTCTGGCTTGAAAACCGGCAAGCGCTCTATGGCGTTGAAAACCTGGTGATAGCGCCAGGTTATAAATAACAAAATTAACTATTGGGCAACGAATGAAGAACGACCTTGCAAAATTAATCGTAGAACTCAGGCTTCTGGTTGGATTTCTTGGGGAAAAGTCACAAAACAATTGGTGGGCGAGCAATTTCATCAGCCCCTCAAGTGAAGCATTCTTATCCCCGGTCTTTGCCCGAACCACATTGTTGTCACAATATCATGGCCTCTGCGAGGCGGCGCTTCTTGTACATGACGATCATATTGGTATTGGCAGCAACTATCATCTATACCGACTTCCCGATTCGGTAGAGCACTCAGCAGCCAAGACACTGGAAGACGGGATCTTCAAAGAGCATCTAAAAAGCCACTTAACAAGCAGAGAATCTGCCTTAACCCGACTAAAAGAACTCTGTAAATCCGGTGATGAAAAAGCAGAAGGCCCTCTGGTGGTCGGAGATTTTTCTGATAGTGAACTAGAAAACTTATTGAAAATTTCTGCAGCCCATTACCTAGGAGCATTTAATGAAGAATACAAATGCTTTCCATATATGCGGGAGGCAGAGTGTTAGCAGTGACGAAATACTATACAACACAGCTTCAAGCAGGACTTGGACTAGTTGAAGAGACCAAGCTGCTATTGACTCTGTATGAGCCCGGAATGACCACAACGCAACTTTATGAGATAGCGCTGGATTCTGGCTTGTTTCCAATGATCTCTGCTAGGCGTCTACGCAATGTTATTGTCGAGTGCTTCTCGCCTAGATACCTCAAAACGAATGCTGCAGAGTTGTTGAAACCACTCTCAACGCATTTATCATCAATGGTTCTTAAGCAATTTCTGTTGGCCTATACCGCACAGGCAAATGCCATATTGCAAGACTTTATCCAGGACGTGTACTGGAAGCGCTATTCCAGCGGCCATGATTCATTAAGCACTGATGATGCAAAAGACTTCGTTACTCATGCAGTACGAGAGGGTAAAACTCAAAAACCTTGGTCCGATTCAACAATCAAACGCGTATCGTCGTACCTTATTGGCTGTTGTGCTGATTATGGGCTGCTATCACCAAATCGTAGCGCTATTCGGACTATTCAACCAATCCGTATTCACGAATGGACCACCCTTTACTTCGCCTACAAACTCCATTTTGATGGCCTCGGCGACAATGCGGTTATCAATCACAACACCTGGAAGATCTTTGGCTTGGAGCCATTAGATGTCCGTGAAGAATTGAAACAGCTGGCAAAAAATAGCTGGTTGATTGTTCAGTCAGCCGGTGATGTCACACGAATAAGCTGGCAATTAAAAAGCATGGAGGATGTGATCGATGTTATCAATCAAGGCTGACTTCAATGAATTAATGGAACGCATAAAGACGGGCCGGGAGTTTGCTCACGCGAGCTTTGAGCCCATTTTTTATTTGGTGTTTCATCCTGAGTCACTTCTTGAAGTAAAACGCCAGATGCCTGCCTGGGAAGCCAAATTACGTAATGACGGCTGGGATGTGCACAAATTCTCTATCGCAAAAGCAATCAAGGAAGTATTCGATGACGCTCCGCCATTTATTAAGAAAATATGGAAAGAACAAGATTCAAAAGCCCCCTTGCAATGGAAAAAAACCAATGGCTCCCTCGCTGAGATGCTTACAAAAAATGGTGCTCTACAAAATAAACTGGAATCCGTACTGAGCGAATTAGAAAATCAGCCAAATAGCATATTACTTGTGACTGACATTGAGGCACTACACCCCTATATGCGCATAGGCGCAATAGAAAGCCAACTGCAAGGTAAGTTTCACGTACCCACCGTCTTTTTCTACCCCGGAGTCAGAACGGGAAAAACCCGTTTGAAGTTCTTGGGCTTCTATCCAGAAGACGGCAACTACCGTTCTGTTCACGTTGGTGGGTAATTTATTTTTCAGGAAAAGACGATGGAAATTAAAACACTATTCGACAGCAATAAAGATATTTACCGTACCATTGAAAAGGTTATCACCTATAGTGCATCACAAGAACAACGACTGAAGGCAGAGATTTCTGAATATGTTGTTACTGAAAGCATAGAAGAACAATTCGAAAAGCTGTTAAGCAAAATGCAAGCCGCCATGGAAGCTGGTGGCGAGAATGAAGTGGGTGTCTGGGTATCTGGCTTCTATGGTTCGGGTAAAAGTTCGTTTACTAAATATCTCGGTCTTGCCTTTGATGACAACATCAAAATCGACGGCATTCCTTTTATCCAGCATTTGCAAGATCGTCTCAAAAAATCCACCACTAAAGCCCTATTGAGCTCCGTCGCAAAACGATATCCTTCGGCGGTATTAATGCTTGACCTCGCCAGCGAACAAGTGGCCGGGGCCACGATGGAAGAGGTCTCAACCGTCCTCTACTACAAAGTCCTGCAATGGGCAGGCTATTCCCGCAACCTCAAAGTGGCTGCATTTGAACGTAAAGTAAAAAAAGATGGTCGTCATGATGAGTTCCTGCAAATCTTCCGTGACCAAACCAGCGGCGAAGAATGGGAGAATTACCGAAATGACGAATTAGTGGTAGATAGTGTCATTCCAGAAATTGCACATCAGATGTATCCAGCTCTGTTTAAAACATCCGCATCATTCTCAACGGAGACCAGCGAAGTTATCCGATTTGAAAATGACCGTGTGGAGGAAATGCTGGAAATTGCACGCGAAGCTACTGGTAAAGAGTACATCATTTTCATTATTGATGAGGTGGGACAATACGTTGGCTCACGTCAAAACCTGATACTCAACCTGGATGGCCTAGCAAAAAACCTGAAAAATATCGGTGATGGCAAAGTATGGATCATCGGCACGGCGCAACAAACACTCACCGAGGATGATCCCAAGGCCTCGCTCAACTCACCCGAGCTATACAAACTCAAAGACCGCTTCCCAATCCAAATTGACCTGGAGGCCAATGACATCAAGGAGATTTGTTATAGCCGTTTGCTTGGTAAGTCACCCAGTGGCGAAAAAGAATTGGGCGCGTTGTTTGACCAACACGGCCAGGCGCTGCGCCATAACACCAAGCTCGTTGATGCGCGCGCTTATGGAGCCGACTTTGATCGCCAAACATTCATCAACCTTTACCCCTTCTTGCCCGCCCATTTTGATATTTTGCTGCATCTGTTAGGTGCGTTAGCAAAATCCACCGGCGGCATTGGTTTACGTTCAGCCATCAAAGTCATACAAGACATCCTGGTTGAAGGCGCTGATGGCAAAACACCCATTGCCAATCAACCTATTGGCTGGTTGGCCACGACCGTAACCCTCTTCGATGCACTTAAGAAAGATATTGAGAAAGGTTATCTGTCTTTGTACCAGTCTGTTGGCAAAGTCAAAATTCGCTTCCCCGATTCTGACCTGCATCAAAACATAGCTAAAACAGTATGCGTGCTGCAGATCCTCGGCAATCTGCCCATTTCAGTACAAAACGTGACCAGCCTGATGCATGCGGGCATTAGCAACCCATCCGCCGCAGATGAGGTAAAACAGGCCGTCGAAGATCTGATTAGCGATGCAATCGTACCTTTCGGTGAGCAAGACGGTAATCTACGTTTCTTCAGTGAAAAACTCAACGACATCGAACAGGAACGCGCCACCATTCCACTGCGCGCTGTTGAGTTGCGCCGCATCAAAAATGAGGCTTTGCGAGAAGCCTATTCTCCGCTGCCATCCACGCACCTCAATGGCACCTTATCGGTGCAGACCGGGCTAAAAGCACAAACAGCAGGTGGCGTGCCAGCTTCTTTATCAGGCGAGCGCAATACGGTGCAAACCATTGTGGAATTGGTGGATCCGAAGGATTACGACGCAACCAAGGCGCGCCTAACCGATGAAAGCCGCCACAAAACCGCCCAGTACACCATTTTCCTGTTCGGTCGCACCACCCCTGAAATGGAAGAGCTCACCAATGAGATCTACCGCAGCAAAGAGATCGTCAACAAATACCGTAATGAGCCAGATCAGGAAGTGAAAGAATACTGTGCTGGCCAAACCGACCGCGCCAACCGCCTGGCAGGTGAGCTGCAGCGACTGATTAAACGCAGCCTACTGCAGGGATCTTTTTTGTTTCGTGGCGAACTCACCGCCGTAGAAACCCTTAACCAAGATTTAATAGAAGCCGCCCGTAAACACCTGGCCAGTGTGGCAGAACAGGCCTTTGACCGTTACAACGAAGCACCCGTCCGAGCAGGTACCGACCTTGCCGAAAAGTTCCTGCGCCTGGGCAATCTGACTGGCGTCACCAGCCAATTAGACCCCCTAAACCTCGTGCAAACCCAAGGTGGGCGGCCATCCATCAATACCGATCATAAAGCCATAACCAGTATCCGCGATATGATCGAACGCCAGGGGTCTATCGAGGGAAAACGTCTCATCAGCATCTTCACAGATGCCCCCTATGGCTGGTCGCAAGACACCCTGCGTTACCTCATCGCCGCCATGCTGGTAGCTGGAGAAATCAAACTCAAAGTGGCAGGCCGCGAAGTCACGGTTAACGGTCAACAAGCCATCGATGCCCTAAAGACCAATAATGCCTTCAAGCCCGTCGGGGTATCGCTGCGTGAGGAACGCCCGAGCATGGAAATGCTGGCTCGGGCCTCAGAGCGCCTGACAGAACTGAGTGGGGAAACGGTTGTTCCTCTTGAGGATGACATTAGCAAAGCCACCACCAAATTGTTCCCTCAGTTACAACATCAATATGGCCCACTGGCGGAAAAGCTGAAGGCGCTGATGTTGCCGGGGGCGGATACCCTGGAAAGTTTAAGTGAGGATATCAAAGACATTCTCTTTACAGATGCCTCTGAGGCACCACAGCGTTTGGGCAGCGAAGATTCCAAGTTGTATACCAACCTTAAATGGGCAGCCGAACTCAAACGGGCGCTTGACCAAGGGCTTGAGCAAACCCTGCATGAGCTGCAGCAGCACCGCCGCGAAGTCGAAAGCCTGCCAGACAGCGGTACGCCAGGCCGCCTCAAGGCGGAACTGGCCGATGAATTGGCCGGGCTCAAAGAACGTTTAGACCACGCAGAATTCTTTAAATACACCACCGAGTATGCCAGCAGCTTGACCACCATGCAGGTCCGAGTGCGTGATGCGATAATTGAGATGCAAACCGAGCAGCAGCAACGCATTAAAGATGCCGAGCAAGACCTGCACCGCATTGCCGAATGGAAAGAGCTCACCCAACAAGAGCAAAACAACCTGCTGGCAGACCTAGAGCAGCTCACCGTTAGCGCCAGTGAAGACCTGGCCGGTCTGCGCACTCTGGTAAATCAGGAATACGCCATTCAAAGCCAGGTGCAAGACATCAAACAACGGATCCAGCGCATTGGACAGCAGCGCCTGCAAGATAAATTGCGCGAAGAACAAGAAGCCGCCGTTAAGGAGGGCAAAAAGAAAATCACCCGCAGCCTGCGCCCCAAACAGCACATCACCACCATGGCCGATCTTGATCAGCTAATTACCGATCTAGAACAATTACGCAGCGAACTGCAATACGCCCATGAATTTGAACTCACCATTAACCTGGTCAGCGACCAGGAAACAGACGAGTAAGGGAGCAAGGACGCACCATGGCATTTGATCAAAGCACCCGCAACCGTCTGCAAAAGTTTGTCAGCGAAGCTCGTGGCATCCTCAGCGAAGAGTTCACGCGCCAACTGCAAGCCACCTATGGGCTAGACCCCAAAACCGGCACGGTCGCAGACGTGAGTTCGCTCACGCATCTGGATAATCGCCAACGGCAAACCGCCCATATTCTGCGCGAGACCCTTGCCCACTATGTGGCCGGCACCCCAGGAAAAGGAAATCAAGATCGCACCAGGCAATCACTCGACCGCATTGTGCGCGAGCAAGCTTTTACCGTGCTCAACCGTCTGGCAGCACTGCGCATGGCCGAGGCCCGTGGCTTCTTGTTGGAGTCCATTGCCAACGGCTATAGCTCCAAGGGCTTTCAGTTGTATAAACAATTGGCGGGCAGTGCCCTAGGGGAAACCGGTGACGCCTACCGAAACTACCTATTCAGCTTGTTTGATGAATTCAGCCTCGACCTGGCCGTACTCTTCGACCGCCATAGCGCCCAGGGCCGTCTATTCCCCAGAGAATCGGCCCTGCTCGAACTGCTTGAGCAAATCAACCACCATGAAATCGAATACCTCTGGGCCGAAGACGAAACCATTGGCTGGATCTACCAATACTTCAACTCCCAGGAAGAGCGCAAAAAGATGCGCGCCGAATCCCAGGCGCCGCGCAATAGCCGCGAGCTGGCCGTGCGCAACCAATTTTTCACCCCGCGCTATGTGGTGGAATTTCTCACCGATAACACCCTGGGCCGTATCTGGTATGAGATGACCCAAGGGGATACCGGCTTAACAGAAAGCTGCCGTTATCTGGTACGCCGCCCAACGGAAATCTTCTTAAAACAAGGGGAACAAGCTCCAGAACAGGCTCCTGAACAAACAAGCGAAGAAGAACAAGCATCCCTAAGCCAGGAAGAACTCCTGAAGCAGCCGGTTTACATTCCCTTTCGCCAACTCAAAGACCCCCGGAGCATCCGCATGCTCGACCCCGCCTGCGGCTCCATGCACTTTGGCCTCTATGCCTTCGACCTGTTCGAGCGCATCTATCTAGAGGCCTGGCAATTGGAGACAGAACTGGGGCCCGATGCCTTTTCTCGCGAAAACGGCCAACAACCACTACAGACTACCTTCGATAGTTTTGAAGAGTTCAAGCTACAGATCCCCAAACTGATTATCGAACACAACATCCACGGTGTGGATATCGACCCACGTGCGGTGCAAATCGCGGGCTTAAGCTTATGGCAACGCGCCCAGAGAGCCTGGCATCAACTCGGCGTGAAATCCCAACAGCGCCCACAGATCAAAAAATCCAATATCGTCTGCGCCGAACCCATGCCCGGTGAAAAAGCCCTGTTGCAAGAGTTCACCAACAAGCTGAATCCGCCTGTCCTGGGACAATTGCTGGAAGTCATCTTCGACAAAATGCAACTGGCTGGTGAAGCAGGCACCCTGCTCAAAATCGAAGAAGAGATCCAAACGGCCATCGCCGAAGCGCGTGAACAGTGGCAGCAGCAATCAGGCAAGAATAGTATGGCCGATATGTTCCAGGCCGAGAAAGATGCCACAATACCCCAACAAAATCTTGGTTTTGACCTGCGCGGCATTGATGATGAGACCTTCTGGGATGATGCCGAGTACCGTATTTTGCAAGCGCTCAGTGACTACGCTGACCAGGCGGAATCTCATGCTAATCAGAAGCGATTGTTTGCCGAAGACGCGGCCAAGGGGTTTGCCTTTATTGACTTATGCCGCAAGCGATTTGATGTGATGTTACAGAATCCACCATTTGGGGAGGCAGCAATAAAGAGCAAGACATACGTCAAAAAGTCGTACCCATCGAGCTCTAGAGATATATTACAAGCTTTTGTTGAGCGACTTCTATCCCTATCAGACGAGGGAGGCATCGTTGGCACTTTAAGCGCAAGAACTGGATTCTTCCTTGGTGACAGCAAGCACTGGCGAAACAATGTTGTATTCCAAAACAGACTAAGTCTTTTTGCAGACCTAGGGCTAGGTGTTCTTGATGATGCCCTTGTCGAAGTAGCTGCCTACACGATTGAAAAAGGTGACCCGAAGAATTCCATTACATATGCAACAAGACATTTATCAACCCGCCGCAAAGAAACAGCTCTTTTTGAAGACATAGAAAAGATAAACTATTCCCTAGGCAAGGGGAGTAATTTCGTTTCTTTCGAACAATCGTTAATAGGATACATTCCTGATTACACATTTGCATACTGGGCTCCTAGAAACTTTATAAACAGGTATCCGAGTACTGCCACATTTAAAGATGCGGTAGGCAAAGTAAAACAGGGTATAGCTACTGCCGATGATTTTAGATTTGCAAGATTAGCCTGGGAAGTCGATAGGAATAGTATCGGTAAAGATAAGCGTTGGGTGCGGTTCTCTAAAGGGGGGGAATACTCACCTCCTTATGATGACATACATTTGCTAGTTGACTGGGGTGGTGGTAATCAACTTCGCGCCTTTCCAGGATGCTATATTCGTAACGAGGATAGTTATTACATATCTGGAGCAACATATACTGTACGAACGGCAAGCGCATTTGCCCCAAAAATTCTACCAAAGGATTGTATATTTAGCCATAACGCCCAATCATGGCATCATTCTGATGAGAAGCTAGTGTTTGCATCAATTGCTTATATGATGTGTCGAGTCCCACAGGCCTTTATCGAACTCGGTGTTGGTGGGGGCGATATTGCCACTTCAGGAAGCGCAGCTAGACGATATACAACAGCAGTGATAGAAGGTGTTCCAGTTAAGAACATTGGGGCAATAAAGCAAGAAAAAAACATTAAATTAATAAAATGCTTATTACACTCGAAAATCAATGAAATATCCTACGATGAAACAAGTGCGGATTTCAGCAAACTATTCATTCTTCAAAAAGGCGGGTCTGCATCAGAAATAACCGCAGCAGTTATTAAATCGAAAATCGAGGCGAAAATTACTGCTCTGTATTCAAGTTATGATTTAGACAACTATGTCACAGAGTTATTTACACTTGATAACACTGAAACCAATTTCGTTAATTCAGAAGTTGGTGTACACCCATGTTCCTATGATGCCCCCCCAAACAGGGGCCTTTTGAAAGAATTGATCCAGTTAGATGAAGAATCGTTGATTAATAAAGCAGTAGAATTGCATGGTTCAAAACGCTATTTCACCAAAAAATCATTTTTTGTTGACCGACGACTTGAAATATTAAGTCATACACTAACTGCTTCTCCCAAAGAAATTGCAGATGAATTAGCTGAAACACCCCAGAATTTTGAGCTTCGCGAAACGGTAAAGAGCCTTATATCTGAAGCCGTTGGTATTCACTTTGGCCGCTGGAATATCAAAAATCCGGCACCAAACAATCGTGGGCCGTTCGAGGCGTTACCTAATGTTCCTCCCGCAGGTTTAGATACTGCAACCATTAGCAACGACTATCCAGTTGACATTAACATATCAGGGGTGTCTGAGCTAAGTGCGCCTTCAGGGCAAGGATTTTTATATGCCATAAAAGATATATTCGAGTTCGCGAAAGGTGATCACTCAGAATCTTTGATCCAAGAATGCATAGAGATCCTTGGTGCAACAGACTTGTATACATATTTCGCGAATGTAAATGGATTCTTTTCGGATCATTTGTCTCGGTACAGTAAAAGCCGCCGCCAAGCCCCAATCTACTGGCCGCTACAAACCCCATCAGGTTCATACACATTATGGGTCTACTACCATCGCCTTAACGAACAAACCCTTTATACCTGCGTAAATGACTTCGTAGAACCCAAACTCAAGTCCGTAACAAACAACCTCAATACCCTGCGCAACCAATCCACCCGCAGCAGGCAGGATGAAAAAGAACTGGCCTGCTTAACAGACTTGGAAACAGAGTTAAAAAACTTCCGGGATGAATTGTTGCGCATCGCCAAGTTCTGGAAGCCTAACCTCAACGACGGTGTGCAGATCACCGCAGCCCCTTTATGGAAGCTGTTCCAACACAAAGCCTGGCAGAAAAAGCTCAAACAAACCTGGGAAAAACTGGAAAAAGGTGACTATGACTGGGCGCATTTGGCCTGCAGTATCTGGCCCGAGCGGGTGTTGCGCAAATGCCACCAAGACCGCAGCCTCGCCATTGCCCACGATGTAGAAGATATCTTCTGGCATGAAGTTGAAGTACCCGTTATTCGGCGTGGAAGGGACACAGGGGAAACGAAGCTTGAATGGCAGCCTAAAGATTTGACCGACACTGAGTTAACAGAATTGGTTAATCAAACTATCACGGGGATGAAGTAATGCCTTCATTGCCGATGCTGGATATCAAAACCAATATGAACCACTCACCCCATGTGGTTATCCTTGGGGCCGGTGCCAGCATTGCCTCTACGCTTCGCAATCCAGAGAAACATGGGAAGCCATTGCCGGGCATGCCCAATCTGGTGGAAGTGTTAGGGCTGGAACCGCTTATTGAAAGCCATGGTGTGACGTACGAAGGGCAGAATTTCGAGGCTTTCTATGATGGGCTTTCCCAGGACGGCCAGCACCCGGATTTACTGGATGAAATTGAATCCGCGGTATATGACTATTTCGCTGGCTTGAAGCTCCCAGATGAAGCCACGATTTATGACTATCTGGTATTAAGCCTTCGTGAAAAAGACATCATCGCCACCTTTAATTGGGATCCATTCTTGGCCCAGGCCTTCGCTCGAAACATGAATGTCGTAGATTATGAAAGAATGCCCCAAATGGCCTACCTGCACGGTAATGTCGCCGTGGGCGTATGTTATGACTGCAAAACCATGGGGTGGCGACAAAATGGCTGCACAAGATGTGGGAATAATTTTTCCCCCTCAAGGCTATTGTACCCGGTAAGCAAAAAGGATTATGCAGCAGACTCATTTATTGAAGCTGAGTGGAAGAAGCTTCGCCATTACATAGGGCATGCCTACTACATCACTATTTTTGGCTACTCTGCTCCAAAAACCGATGCTGAAGCCAGGCAACTTCTGCTTGAGGAATGGGAAGCCAACCCAGTTCGGGAATTGGCAGAAATCGATATCGTTGACATTTTATCGACTAACGATCGAGCAACACTAGAAGAAAACTGGCAGGAGTTTTTTGTTCGAAACCACTACGGTTTAACAGATACAATTTTTAATACAACATCTTTTCGGAATCCGCGACGAAGCTGTGATGCTTTCGCTATGGCAACATTACAGCAATCGCCGTGGCCTACTAACCAATTTCCAGAAGGTGTTTCCCTACAAGAATTACAAGAATGGATTATGCCGTTAATTGTAGAAGAAAAAGCAGGCCATTTTTCCGGGAAGACCTGTGACGAATTAAGGAGCTCGCTGTGAGCATTCAACAATTTATACAAGAGCAGATATTAGCGCCCCGCCTGGCCAAGAACCAGGTGCTGGTGGTTTATGATCCCGAGCAGCGCTACCAAGACCTTTGCCTGGCGATGGCCGAGGAAAAACGTGTGGTGGTGGATGCGACGGAATCCAGTATCGAAAGTCGTGCTCAGGCGATTGAGGCTTTTGGGAGATTGGGTAGTCACGATATTGAACAACTGCTGGTCTATGTTCCTGCCCCCCCACCCCTGGAAGATGAAGACAAGCAACATGATCCCTTTGCATTGTATGGTGCAGCTGGAGCCACTTTCCCCAGTGGTGATGGAGATAACTACCTCAGCTTATGTTTGAAGGCCAAGCCTGACCATGCCACTCAGGTGCGCGCCCTCTTTGCACAAGACCCCAATCCCAGCTTTGCGGTGATCGATGCCATAGGGGGTGGTTTGAGTTGGCCAAACTTACGGGCATTGCTTAAGACCGAGTCCACACGCGATATTCTATTTGCTCTGCTTGTGCCCAGCAATGAACAACAAGCTGCGCTGAAAGAGAGTGACACCTGGGTGGCTGAGGCCAAAGAACTGCTTAAATCGAGCATTGGTCTTCGATTAAAAACTCGGGGTAAGTCCTGGTCAGCCATTGCAGACGAACTTTGGCGTTATGTGCTGTTTAGCGAGTTTGTTTTTGACCTGCCAGAAGCACTTCCGGCAGACCTTCAAGATGTGCCCCACGCAGATGAGGCCTCTCAGCCCTTGATTGAAGACATCTGTGAACGCCTGCGAAATGACCGTCGTACTCAAAACATTTACATTGAAAGGGCCGAAACAATCGAGACAGATCTGCGTCTGCGTGAATCTTGTGGACACATGATGGACTTGGGTCAACTCGACACTTTCCCCTTTGAAGAACGAACCTTCCTTCAACGCGCGATGGAGGCATTACTTCGGGACGATACGGATCGTGTCAGGTCGATTCTTTCACGCCATTCCCAATCGGTGTGGATCGGCAAGGGAGAGAGCCAGGCGCAGTGGGACTTATTACGATCAGCCCAGGCTCTAATGGAATCCTGTCAAGACAATGATCGCCTATTAAGTGACTATGCCCGCAGCTTGGAAGACCTGGTGGACTTTTATGTGAGCCAACTTCGGGAGGTCGATCGCCTGCACCGGGAATTTGAGCAGGCTGTGAGTGATTATGACTGGCAGGATACCCAAGGCGTTATGCAGCCTGTACAGCAACAGGCGCGAAAGCAGTACAGCAAACTCATTGAGAAGGTCCAGCTGCTGTTCACTAGGCATCTGCCGCAGACTGGCTGGCCACTAACGGGACTCCTAGCGAATACCGAGGTTTTTGACAGCCTGGTGGCGCCGAAGCTACAGCAGAGCGGTAACAAAGTGGCTTATCTGATGGTCGATGCCCTGCGCTATGAGCTGGGCGTTGCCCTGGAGAAACAATTGGCCGAAGACGGCCGGGTGGAGTTAAAGGCCGCAATGGCGCAAATGCCGAGCATTACCCCCGTTGGTATGGCCAGTTTGCTCCCCGATGCGAGCACCGGACTTAAACTGGTGAAAAACGAATCCGGTTTTACACCTCATATACTGGACCAAGCTGTAAGCACGGTTGCTCAGCGTATGGAAGTATTTAGAAAGCGCTATGGTCAACGTTTTCAAGAAGGTCGCCTCGAAGAGTTTGTTCGAAACCGCTTTAGTGTCGGCAATGATGTGGATCTCCTAGTTCTACGCTCGGTGGAGATAGATAGCCATTTTGAAAACCACCCCGATACTGCTCCGACAGAAATCATTAATGCGCTTAAGCGTATTCGCGTTGCGATCCACAAACTGAAAGACGCCGGGTTTCATGAGGTGGTCATCGCTACGGATCATGGTTTTTTTATGAACACCCATGCGGACGCTGGTGATACCTGCACAAAACCACCCGGGAATTGGCTCAACGTGCATGAGCGCTGCTTGCTGGGAGAAGGCAGTTCCGACAATCACCATTATCTAATGAGTGCAGAAAAGGCCGGAATACGAGGTGATTATGCTAGTTTGGCGGGCCCGCTGACCATGGCATCCTACAAATCCGGTATGTTGTATTACCACGGTGGTGCGTCGCTGCAGGAATGCATCGTGCCTGTTATTAGCCTGCAGTTAGAAGCGCCTAAGCAGCCCTCAGTTCAGCAGGCCCAGGTTGTTCTCAATTATAAAAATGGAGCAAAACGGATTACGACCCGATTACCAGTGATTGAAATCAGCCTGGAAACCCAGGATATGTTCTCAGTCGGTAGTGACTTTGAAATATTACTGGAAGCACATGACAAAAACGGTAATGTAGTGGGTGAGGCAAAGTCCGGTGGTTCCGTAAATCCGGCCACAGGGACGATCACGCTGAAGCCTGGCGAGAAAACACAGATTATTTTGAAAATGCACATGGAGTTTGAGGGAAAATTCAAGGTAAAAACATTAAACCCTTCCACTATGGCCACATACTGCCAGCTGGATTTAGAAACCGATTACACAGTGTAACCTATGGATGCATTAGATAAAAAACTTACATCTATCTTTGATGGCAAAGTCGTCAGAAAAGACTTATTACATCGCATCAAAAAAGGCACCAATGTACCGACCTTTGTGCTGGAGTTTTTGCTGGCCCGGTATTGCGCCAGCAATGACGATGCAGAGATACAAGCGGGCCTGGAGGCGGTGCTTGATACGCTGAACGACAATTACGTACGCCCCAATGAAGCCAATAAGGCTCAATCGAAAGTAGCCACTAAAGGGAAGTACCGTTTTATTGATAAGGTGCATGTTAACTATGTAGAGAAAGATCGGCGTCACTGGGCCGCACTAGAAAACTTTGATTCCCGCAGGGTTGCGATTAGCGAAAAATTTTACCGTGATAATGATCGCCTTCTGCAAGGTGGATTGTGGGCTGAAGTCAGCATCGCCTATAACGAAATAGAAGATGATGATTATGCCTTTTATATTGAGGACCTTCGCCCTATACAGCTGAGCCGCTTTGACTTTGATCGTTATTGCGAGGGACGAAACGAATTTAGCCGTGATGAATGGATTGACCTTGTACTGCGCTCAGTAGGACTAGAGCCAAGCATGCTGACTCACCGCGTAAAGATGCATTTCATTACGCGATTATTGTCGCTGGTAGAGCCAAATTTTAACTTTATTGAGCTCGGCCCAAGAGGAACAGGTAAATCCTATTTCTTTAGTGAATTTTCACCCTACTCTACGCTGATTAGTGGTGGACAGGCCACCAAGGCGACACTCTTTTATAACAACCAACGTAAAAAAATTGGCTTGGTTGGTTTCTGGGATACCGTTGCCTTTGATGAAGTTGGTGGCATAAAGGTCAAGGATCCGGACACCATTCAAATTATGAAGGATTTCATGGCGAACGGCCGCTTCTCTCGTGGTGTTGAGGTGATCGCCGATGCATCTATGGCATTCGTGGGCAATTTGGACTTATCGGTTGAGCAGATCGTCAATTCCGAAGTGTATGATCTTTTCCAGCCGCTTCCTAAAGAATTCGACTTGGCAGTAATGGATCGTTTTGCCTGCTACTTACCAGGCTGGGAGATGCCTAAAAATAGCAGTGACTTTCTCACCAATAATTACGGGTTTATCACTGATTACCTTGCCGAAGCATTCCACTATCAGTTGAAGCATACCAATCGCTACGAGGAGGTCAACAAGCGTATTCGTTTGGGCCGTTCAGTAGAAGGTCGAGATGAAAAAGGTATTAAGAAGACAGTTGCAGCCATCTTAAAGATTCTACATCCCTCTGGGGCACCAACAGATGAAGAATTTGAAGAATACGTGGCTTATGCTGTAGAGGCTAGGCGTCGCATAAAAGAGCAAATGAACAAGCGTAAATCCGACGATGAATTTGCCAAAATCGATCTCTCATATATTGATTCCCAAGGTAATGAAGTGGTCGTCTACTGCCCAGAGTCTAAATCTGCACCTGCTACGCAAGAGCCTGTCAGGCGCAATATACACGGCGAAGAAGATTCTGTTGAAGAACCTAGTAGAAAGCTAGATCACGTCTCACCTCAAGCAGCCGCTATTATACCAAAAGAAGCCGAAATTATTGAGGGAGAAAGTTTAGTTAAACCCAAGATTGATGAATTAACTGAGCAACACTTCACCATCCACTACGGGGCTACCGGGTATAGCTATGAGACAATTATTGGCCCCTATTTACAAGGGGCGAAATCGGTTGAGATTGAAGACCCATATATCCGTGTCACGCACCAGATACAGAACTTCGTTCGATTTTGTGAAGCAATCATCAAAACTCCATCGGTTCGCAAAATACGTCTAATTACCAGCTATGACGATGACACCGATGTAAAGGAGATGTCGGAACGATTAAGCGATCTGAAACAAAGCCTATTGGAGCTTGATATTGATCTGGAGATTAAGGTTAACGAGCACATGCATGATCGAGAAATCAGAATAGATAATGGCTGGGTGATAAAAATTGGCCGAGGACTCGATTTCTTTCAAAAACCTGATAGCTGGTTTGGTGTTGGTTCAAATGATCTACTTCTCAGAAAATGCTTGGAAACAAAGGTTGATATTTTTAAGCGTTGACCGATGCATACACATTGGCTTCTACTTCACGGCGCATTTTCAAACCCTTCAAGATGCGACCTCTGGCAAATACCCACCGTTTAAATTGGGCGGGCACCTCAGGGTGCTCCTCCCGGTTTACCTTCCTACGAAGCGTGGATCGCTGTAGCGCGCCGCTTCCTAGATTGAAGGTAAAGGATACCAGAGCATCAAACTGGCCATCCGTGAGAGGCACATCAATCAGACGTAGCACGCCCCGCTCAGCCCAGAGCACATCCTGTCGAAGCAACTCTTCAGCTTCTTGCGGATCAATTCCGGAAGAAAATTGACTTTTCTCCTCGTCACGAACCACATGGCCATAGCCGATGGTCGGGTAACCCGCCGGGCAGACGTAGATAGTCGGCGAGAAACCTTCGAACCGTTTGATGAGATCAAGTCCTTCCTGCGTGATGTGACGCATCTCACTTCCCCCTGGCTTTTGCCAGCGCCCGCTGACCGAACCAGAAGCTCATGACGGCCGCGAACAAGGCTTGGGTTTCCGGGTCCCAGACTTGCGGTAAGGCCACCACAAAGGCAAGGCCATCTTCGGCCATCAACACATACAACGTGCTAACCTTCACTACGGTAAACAGCATAAAGAAGGCATAGGTAATTACCGGGCGCACCGAGGCACGCAGGCCGTCCACCCATTTCACCCCGGAAGGCTGGCTGTCGTGCTTGTAGATGGCCTGGCTCTCGGCAATATCCGCTTCGACGACGATCTCCTCCAGGCGCTGGGTGTGTCCCAGCTTCATCTGTTCCATCTGGCGGTCCAGGATGGCCAGTTCGTGTTTGCGATCCTGGTGGTCCTGCCAGAGCTTGAGTAGGTCGGGAAAGGCGCTGGAGACGAAGCCCAGCAGGCTACCTAACAGGGTCAACATATTTAGTGTCCTCCAAAGAGTTTCAGTTTGATGGCGGCCCCGGCCATCAGGGCCAGAATCAAGCCGGTTGTCATAATGCGAACGATGGTTTGCCAGGCGGTGCGCTTGGCGAGGTTGAGAGCCTGCAGCAGAGAGCGAAGCTCACGGATATCCTCAGCAGCGTCTTCGCCATCCAGGCCCACATCGGCCAGGGCCCTGAGCGCTCCTCGCTCGGCAGCACGGTTGAGCATTTCCTCGAATTCTTCCCGCGGCAGAGTGATCAAAGGTTCATTCTTTCCCGGTGGGGACACGGGTGCCTCCAATACGAAAAAACCCGCCGAGTGGCGGGTCTGTGTGATTCTTAATGTTGGGTTCAGGGTTTGGGCGTTTCCGCTTCAACGCGAGTGATGAAACCTTGGTTATCCAGTTGATGCTCAGCCCGCTGGATCAGCCATTCACCGTCCACACCATCGCGTAAGCCCTTGAGCCGGACTTTGCCTTCCGCCATCAGTTCGGTATTGCCGATCAGTGTCAGACTCAGGGTGCCAGTGCCGCGTTGGAGTGCATCCAGTTTCGCCTGGGCGGCGCGAGTGGCCTGTTCCGCATCCGGATAGGTATGACGCAAGGTGTATACTGGCTTACCTTCTCCCACTCGAACTGGCACACGTTCGGCGGCCAGCGGGTCATGCCAGTGGGTTACCACTGCCTCATACTTGCCCCGGTCGGCTTGGGTCATCCGATGCTGAATCACCTGCGACGGTGAAACCTCAATGGTAGGCAGTTCTTTGCCTGAGGCGCTCTTGGCCTCTCCCCGGGTTACAAACACCAGGTTGCCGGCCACTGGCTTGGCCACTGCGCCTGATTCCCGGGCCAGCCGGGTGAGCAAATGCAGATCCGACTCCTCGGTCTGGTCCAGATGAGCGATGGCCACCGGGGCCAGTGCGTTGCTGACTTTGGGTTTCAACCCGTGCTCGGCGGCAATGCTGGCCACCAGATCGGCCAGGGTAATGTTGTCCCAAACACGGGTCCGGGGAGCCTTGAGGCTTTCACGCATGTCGGAGGACTTGGCACGGATCGTCAGGGTGTTGGGTGGACCGCCGTGTTCCACCTCGTCCACCACATAGAGGCCAAGATGGACCAAACCTGTCTGCCGGTAACCCAGCGACACCTCAAGTTCCGCCCCATGCCTGGGCCAGATTAGCGAGGCATCACGATCATCCAGAGCAATCTCAACCGTATCCGACTTGATGCCCGCCTCGTCGGTGATCCGCAGAGATAGCAGCCGATCACGGATGAGGTCGGTAATGTCCTGGCTGTCGGCCAAAATGCGAAAATCCGGCGTCATGGTCTCAGTCCCACAGACGAATCAATCCTGGCCTGACCGACAGATCTGGAAACCCCGGCAGATCGATCACGACACCGGCTGGCAGCATTGGTCCCAGATCGGCCAAACCCGGATTGGCTTCCAACACAGCCTCGGTATAGCGGGACGATTCGCCGTACCAGGCTTTGCAGATGGCATCCAGCATATCGCCATCGCGAGTGCGGTATTGGGCCATTAGCTATCCTCGACAATCGTTCCAAACATTGTTCTACCTCCGCCATCCATGGCGTCGTCTCCGTATCGGGCCAAGCGAAGCTGAAACTCCAGTTTTCTCGGCTGGCCGTTGGTAAGCAGCACCGACTGTGTTTCATCGACCTGAAGGACCACCCACTGGCCCCAGATGAAGCCAAGACCATCCACCAGAAGCAGCGGTTCGCCTTTGCCCGCCTGCGCACGCATGGCATCGAGCTGTTTGAAGCCGCCCCGGTAGTGGGGATAGATCACGCCCTTGAGATCCAGCGTTTCGCTGCCGGGTCCCAGAAACTGCTGGGCAGGCAACCGCTGCAGCCGTTCCTGCGCCTGCCAACGGTAGGCGTTACTTCGGCGGAGTTCCTGATAGGCGGCGCTACCCAACGAGAACCGGTAGCTGCCCAAGGCCATCATGGTTTCACTCATGTTGAAGCCCCCGGCACTGGTTGAAAACTGCGCATAATGCCTCTATATAAAAGACGTTTATTTCGGCAAATGGAGTTTGAGCATGGCTGGCAACAAGAAACAAACCTCAAAACAAGTCGCATCAAATGCAGCGAAAGTTTTGAGCGACAAGAACTCATCTAAAACAGCGAAAAAGTTGGCGGCATCGGCTTTATCGCAAAGTGGCAACAAAAAACAGACTGGAGCAGAGCTTGAAGATCTTGCGTCTACTGTTTTAAGAAGCTCTAAATACAGCGACGAAACAAAAGAACTCGCTGGCTCCGTGTTATCTCAGTCAAATAAGAAGCGATAACCAGCACCGGGCAGTGAAACCAACCCGGCCAGAAGACTGGTGTTGTCAATCACTGTCGTAAAGCACTGAGCGCCGGTCGCTTTCAGCCCGAGCCTGTCGCTGGTCTAGTGCCCTCTGCACTTCCATTGCGATAGCCTTCCCATCCATGCCCGGTTGGGCATTGATGGTGATCGGCGCATCGATGCGGATAACCTGTTCCACCGGGGAACGGGCCTGTTGCACAACGGCAGGCAAATCCGGTGACTGCGGTGCGGCTATGGCGGGTGTTGATGCCACCAACGCCGTTCCGACGGTGGCGCGGACCATCTTGCCGACGGTTTTCTTGGGCTTGCTTGTTGGTTCATCCTCGCTATCGAACCAGCCCGCGACCGTGTCCCAGGCCTTACCCAGCATCTCCATGGGCTTGCCGAGAAACTCAAGTTGCCCGACGATCCAATCCACGGCACCTGACGTCAGGTCCTTCACTCCCTGCCAGAGATTGCCAAAAAACTCGCCGATGGGCTCCCAATACTGGATGAGCATGTAGGCCGCCCCAGCCAGAGCCGCGATACCCGCCACGATCAGGCCGATGGGAGTGGCGGTCATCGCGATATTCAGCGCCCACTGGGCGGCAGTGACGATGCCCATCCGAACAGCACTCAACCCGGCCAGCATGTTCATGCGTGTCATGCCCAGTTGAGCCAGCGCGAGCCCGGCGCTCAGGGTTCGATAGGCGGTCACCAGTGTGAGCACGCCCCCTCTGAGAAAGGTGAAAGCGTAGGCACCTGCAATGGTTGTCACCTTCAGCGCAATCAGACCCGCGGTGGCTCCAACCACCACCTTGGTCAGAAACGGATACGCCTGTGAGGCAGCCGATATCCAGCCGGCAAAGGTGGCAAAGACCTCGGCACCGGCGGCAACCGTGGGCAGTAGCACATCTCCCAGGCTGATCGCCACGCTCTCCAGCGCGCTGCCCAATCGCTTGAGTGCGCCACTGGTGGTGTCACCCATCTTTCTGGCCATCTCATCGGCGGTACCTTTGGCCTTTTGCAGCTGGGCGATGTAATCATCCAGTGCGCCGGAACCGGCCTGCTTGAGCAGTTCCGTCATCCCGGCGGCCGCTTCGCTGCCGAACAGGCGCTTGATGACCTCGGCCTGCTCGGCCGAACCCATGTGTTGGGTAGCCGCTCCAATATCCTTCAGGATCTCCGGGATAGGACGCAGGTTGCCCTCGGCATCCTTGACGCTCAGTCCCAGCTCCTCGATGGCGTCTGCCGCCATCTTGGGAGGGGCCGACAGGCGCAGGAAGGCGGCCCGCAACGCGGTGCCCGCCATACTACCCTGGATACCCACGTTACCCAGCAACCCGGCCATGGCGGCGACTTCTTCCAGCGAAGCGCCTGCTGCGCTTGCGACGGGGGCCGCGTATTTCAGCGTATCCCCGAGCATCTGCAGAGTGGTATTGGAGCTGGTGAAGGTAGCCGAGAGCACATCGCCCACCCGGCCCATCTGATCCGCCTCAAGCGAGAAGCCACTCAGGATATTGGAGGCGATGTCGGCGGTTTCTGCCAGATCGCTTCCGGCCGCCTGGGCCAGGTTCAGCATGCCCGGGGTGGCCGCCAAAATCTGATTGGTCTTGAATCCGGCCATGCCCAGAAAGGTCATGGCCTCGGCACTTTGGCTGGCGGTAAAGAGCGTGGTTTCACCCAGCTTGCGCGCGGCCGCTTCCAGCGCCTTCAGGGACGCCTCATCGGCGCGGGTGATCGCCCCCAGCTTCGCCACCGACTGTTCGAAATCTACGGCCACCTTGATAGGCGCAGCGATGGTGGTGCCCAGCGCCGCGGCATCAAATAGCTGGCCCCGCAGGTCCGCGCGCCGGGCCTTCATGGCCTCCTGGGCGCGCATGGCCTGGGCCAGCTTGCTGTATTTCATGTTCAGCCGGTCGAGAGTGGAACCGAGCCGTTGGTTCTCGTTGGCTAGCTTCCGGGTGTTGATCCCGGCGCTTTCCAGTTCCCGTCGTACCTGCCGCAGCCGGTCCTTTTGCGTACCGAGTTTGAGCGACAGGCTGGCCGCTTTCTGCTTGGCTGCTTTAAAGGACTGGACCAGCTTCTTGCTGGGCTGGTCAGTGGCCGCCATCTCCTTGCGCAGCCGCATGACCTCCTTGGCCGCCGCGTTGTAGGCGGCACGGGCCTTGCCCAGGTTGGCTTCCGCCAGTTCGAACTTGCCGATGGCCTGCTGCTGGGAGCGCAGGTTCTTTAGCGTGCCGCCCAACTGGTTGAGTTGCGCCTGGGAGCCGCGTACCGCGCTCTTGAAGCTGCCGCTCACCGCCGCGCCGATCTGGATCGCCAGTTTGAAGGTGTTCTTCACTTACTTCGTTCCTGTCTTGGGCCGCTCTCGCGCGTCCATGCGCTTTGCGGCACTTATCCATCCCTGGATGTCGGGCACGCCTCGAGCCAGGCCACCAGTTCATGGCCATCGAGTTCGAGCAGTTCGAAGAGTGGCCAACCGGTATGGGAGGCCAGCGCGATACAGGCGCGGCGCACCTCAAGGGGACTCAGGACAAAAAATCCTGGTAGGCCTTCTGAAGCTTGGCGTAGTCGGCCATGTCGAGATCCATCAGCGCCTCGGGAGTCACCTCACAGAGGTTGGCGAACAGATTGATCTCCTTCTCGGCATCGGAAACCTTGGTGGCATCCACCCCCAACATGTCCCGCACCTTGGGGCGGCGCAGTTTCAGCGACTTGACGTTCATGCCATCCACGCTGATCGGATATTTGAGTTCGATAGAGGTGCTCATGCCTTCTTGACCTCCGCTTTGGAAGCATCAGTCTTCGCAGCCGCATCAGCCGTGTTCTTGGCAATCTCATCCCGCAGCGCCTTGAGTTCCTCCTCGGCACTGGCAAGCGCTGTTGCCAGTTCGCCAATGCGAATGGCGCTGGCCAGGTCGGTGCCGATGAACCCGCCGTTGATCAGTGGCCGGGCCTGTTCCGCGGTCAGTTCCAGGCTATCACCATAGCTGACCTTTGCCCGGTTGTGGGTGGTCGGTTTGATGACGTAGTAAGTTTGGGTGTCCATGATGATGACCTCGTTGTTCAAATGCCCAAGGCGTTACGGATTTCCGACAGCTGGTCCACGCCGCCGATGACACGGACCATGTTGGGGATGTCGATTTCGTGCACCACCTCGCCGCCATGGGTCAGCTTGTAGTAGCGCAATGCGATGGCGAACTTGAGCGTGGCCTTGTCGCCCGGTTTCCAGTTGCCCGGATCCATCTCGCGGACGATGCCTTGCAGGTTGACCACAACCGGTGTCTGGGTGCCGTTATCGGATACCACCGCACCGCGAACGGTCAGCGGCGTGACACGGCCGGGAGCCAGCCCGAACAGCTTGAGTGCCTCCTTGTCGAAGCGGGTCAGGGTGAACTCGCACTCCAGTTTCTCCATGCCCATCTCCACCTCAATGGGCGCGTCCATGCCGCCACCGCGAAACTCCTCGGTTTTCATGGTGAGTTTGGGCAAGGTGAGTTCTTCCACGTTGCCCGCGTAACCCCGGCCGTCCACGAACAGGGCCATGTTTTTCAGAATGTCGTCGAGCATACTGGCCTCCTGTTATGCGGCTTCCGGCAGCACTTCCACCAGGTAGTCGTTTACCAGGTGGCTGCGGAAGGTGATGTGCTCTGCCGGGTACGGCGGCGTGAAATCGAAGTCGATATAGACCTTGCCCTGGGAGAGCTGGTCCGGCGTATTGAGATCCGGATCGGCCCAGGCCCGGCCGTTGATGATGGCCCCCAGGGTTCGGAGATGCCGCAGGTAGGCGTTCACGCCCTCCAGCACATCCTCCAAGTAGGTCTTGGTGATGTTGCGATCCACCGCCCAGAGGTGGGCACGCAGCAGCGACTCGTTGATCATATCAGCGGTGCGACGCACGCTCAGGAACGCCCACTTCGGATCAGACGAACAGGTGCGGTTGCCCCACAGGCGGAAGCCGTTCTTCTGGATGATGGTGGTCACTTCATGCTCATTGAGGTAGTTGGCCCGGGCATTCACATCGCCCAGCGCAAAATCCACCGAACGCGCCATGCCGATAATGCCGCGTAGTTCCTGATTGCTTGGAGACCACCAGAAGCCGCGCTCGCTGTCCGAGCGCGCAATCAGCCCCGCCACGCGGGCACTCGCAGGCCGGACCACCTCGCCATCGGACTGCGTGCTCCAGACACGGACCCAGGGATCGACGAGATACAGACGCGGACTGCCGAACATCTCACGATAGGCAATCACATCGCTATCGGTGGTGTTCGGCCCATCGGCAACCACGACGGCGCGCAGCCGCTCAGCGACGCTCAGCAGTTCGTTCACCACTGCGGGGTCATGGCTGTACTCGGGCGCGATCAGGATGCGCGGCGTGACATGCACCTCGCTCTCCGCGGCCAGGAAAGCCTGGACGCCCAGGTACTGGCCGGTTTCGGGATCCACCCCGCCGATGATGCTGGTGATATCGCCTGGCGGCAGACCGAGCGCGCCAGCCAGTTCCGGATTTGCCAGCGGAACCTCCACAGCGATCTCAGGCGATAGTTCCGGCACCCTGACCACAACCACCATGGCACCGGTCTGATCAAAGATGTCATCCAGGGCCGCAGGCAAGGTACCCACGTTACCCAGTGCAGCCGCCTCAGCGCGGCTGCCGGCGATCAGTACCGGATGGTTAAAGGGAAACTTTTCGGGATCAGCGTCCGGTGCGGTACCGATCACACCGATGACAGAGGACCGCACAGTTCTTATGGGGCGGGGACCGTTGTCAATCTCAACGACCTCCACCCCGTGCAAAAATTGCTCGGGCATGGTGACTCTCCAGATGAAATAAGGGTTCAGGTTCAGGGGACGATCTGATCCAACAGACCGGGGTCGGCCTGCGGATCACTCGACCAGGCCCGGCAGGCATCGATGAACTTGCCCATGGTCGCGATGACTGTGGCATCGCCCTCACGCAGAATATTGAGCTGCTTCCACTCGGGGTAATATTCGAGGATGCGCGCCCGCGCCAGACGCCTGCGCAGGTCTTCCGGCGTGATATCCTCCTCGGCGGGGATCACCTTACCATCGCCCCAGCTATCACCGGGGCTTGCCTCTCCCTCATATTCCACCCACTCGAGTTGAGACTCGCAGCGTTCGCTGTGGACACCGACAATGGTGCCGCTGTCAATTTCGAGCCAAGCCATCACTTCCTCCACATTGCAAGGTAGTTGATCTGGGATGCCGCACGGTTCTCGGAGTTGTTGCACACGACGCGGATGCGGTTCCCGAGGTTATGCCACTTGAGCCATATCGAGTCGTTGCTGTCCACATTACCGGAGTAATGCACCGCGCCGATACTGGCGATGAAGCCGATCAAATGGCTCATGGTGTAGCCGCCCGGCGGGTAGATATCGACGTAGTTGTAGCGGGTGTCGTCATAGCCGTTCCACCAGCCAACGAGTGCGCGCCGGGCGACCGTCTGCAGGCGGCCATAGGTCACTCGCGTCTGGGATGCCAATGGCACATAGCGGCCGTCATGGTTGTGGCTGGCCGGGGGATAGACGCTGGGCTTGGCGTCGATCTGATTCCAGTTGTGCCGGTGCGAGGTCCGCGCATAGCGGGCATCGCCATGGGTGCGGCTCCCGGCCGGGGTCATGGCGAGATCCGTGGCAGTACCCGCCTTGGCTTCTGCCGGAGTGGCGAAACGCACCACGCCTTGCTTGCTCGCCGTAGCCGGTGCCAGGTTGACGCCGCCGGTGCCGTCGACCACGACACTGTCCGCCGGTAATGCCGTCATCACCATGTCGAAGGCCAGCAGCAGATCAACATTCGCCGCCTTGAAGGCAAGCGCCTGATCGGGATTGCTCCAGATGGCCAGCAAGGTGCCGTCGTCGAGAATAAAGCCGACTTCGCGCACCCAGTATTCGACCTGGTTGCCATCCTCGACCGCCGTGATGTGAATCTGCGTCGGCGTCAGGCGCTCACCCTGGCCCACGGGGATGCGGCGGCGCTCGGAGCGAAGGGCCGATGCGGTTGCATCGGGCACCCATCCGGCGTCCCCCAGGGCGATATGGGTGATGCGCGCCTGCAGTCCGTCGTTGGTGGCATTGAAAACGGCCTGCAATCCGTCTTGCGTGATCACAGGCGTCAAAAGCGTGCTCATACAGATGTCTCCATTCGGGTTCGGACAACCACGGTCGCTCCAATCGATGCAGCGGTTTTAAGATCAAAGGAATCCAACTCGCCCTGCGCCTCGGGGCGGGTGAGTAAGCGTGTTACGGTACTGGTCTGCACCAGGAACGTTGTGGCAAACCCGGCCTGGCTGTTCAGAGGCTCTTGAATGAGCTCGCTGCCTCGCCGCAATGCTTGGTTGCCAAGAAAAGTTCCAGCCATGCCCAGACTGTCATCGAAGCGCGCGCCCACGCGAAAGGCGTAGTGGCTTCGAACCGGCTTGACCGCGTCCACCGATCTTTTGAGCGCGGTATAGAGTGCCGGGCTCAGTATGGCCTCGCTGCTGGCATGCAGATTGGCGTTGGCCCAGGCCGTCAGGCGGAAGGTGTGCGGTGGGTCGCCGATCTGAAACCATTCCGCCAGTTCCGCCTCAACGCCAAGCACCCTGAGCACCCGCCGGATCGCCGCCACTGTTCCCTTGATGCGGTGAATGCGCAGGCTCTCGGCAATCAGGGACCGCTTGACCGAATCGGGCCATTCGCTGTCCCAGTCATCCACGGACATGGCCCAGGCCAGCCATGGCAGCAAGGGCCCCGGGCATCGTGCCGGATCCCATACTGTGGGGACCGGCACCGGCAAATCCGTGGCTGAGGCCATCGTTGATTCAATGGCTCGCTCAGGTGCCGGGGCATTGGGCGGCAGCAGCGAGTGAAGGTCATTACTCACCGATACCTCCTGCGGTTACTTCAACTTGCATGGCATAGGCCGCCTGATGGGGTTCAACCACGATATCTGACGCGGGTTCTGTGAGAACCACATTCTGCACGCCCACCTGATGCAGGGCCGCATACAGGCCGGAGAGGGTAATGTCATGTCCGAGCAGATGATGGCTGCGCGCATAGTCGGTTGCTGCCCGCAGCGCCTCCTGCCGCACGACTTCCGGATCAGGGCCTGCATAGAACACAAGCTGCGCCCGGATCCGGTAGGGAAGGATCTCGGCATTCTGGACCGTAACCTGGTCGGTCAACGGCCGCACGTCCTCCGCATTGAGCCGGGTACGTACCTGCTCGAGAAGATCCGCGTTCGCACGACCGTCACCCTCGGCGGATAACACGGTCACCACCACCTCGCCAGGCGTCGGGCTTTGCACCGAGACATCCCGTACCTGCGGGGATGCGCTCAGCGCATGGAACACATAGCTGCCCACCGGCCCGGCAGTGCTGTAACTTTCCAGTGACAGCTGGGCGCGATAGCGCAAGCGCTCGTCGTCTTCGTAAACCGGCGGTACCGGAGGCTGCGCTTGTGGATCACCGGCTGAAATAATCTGGCGCGTGACGCCATAGAACGCAGCCAGGTTGTCCAGATCAGAACCCCTGGCATAGGCCAGCATCACGGAACGGCTGGCATCGTTAATGCGGGCGCGCAACAACAGTTCCCGATATGCCGCGACCTCCAGCAGTTTGTATACGGGGTCGCTTTCCACGGCCGCGGAAAATTGCGGTGCACGTGCCTGCAGCTCTGCTTTGAGCGAATCAAGGATCGTCTCGAAATCCAAAGGCTCCACCACATCCGGTGCAGGCAACTTGGCCAGGTCGATGACGCTGAAGCCGGTCACAGTATGATTCCCTCCAATGTCATCGCTTGTCCCGCTGGAAGGTAGACACCCTCAAGTCGGAGTCTGAGACCGCCGCGCGTCACTTCCTCCACCTCCACCCGGGTCAGTTGCAGACGCGGCTCCCATTTCAGCAGCGCCTCGGCAGTGGCAGTATAAATGTCGATGAGCGTGGCCCGGCTGATAGGCGCATCCACCAGCTCCGGCAAACGTGAGCCGTAATCGCGGCGCATCACCCGCGTGCCGACGGGCGTGGTCAGTATGTCCCGGATCGATTGCTGGAGGTGTGCCACACCATCGAGCCACTGCCCGGTGAGACTGTGCATGCCGTTCATATTTATTGCCGTTGGTTGGGAGTCTGTGTATTGCCCGGCCCACTGCGAATGCCGCTATGGGTATGCGCGTTGAAGATGTCACGATCACATTGCATGGAGCGGGTGTGATCAGTAATGTCGCCACTCGCTTTGATGTTGCCGGTCACGGCCACATCACCAACGATGGAAACACCGCCGCTGGAGACGATCTCCGTGGTTGCGCCCTCTGGAAGGACCGCCTTCAAATGATGCGCGGACCTGTCGTACTCGATCACCGCGCCGTCGGCATACACCACCCGATGCATATCCGGGCGATCGCCCTGTGCCGGGAAGCTGCGCTGGTTGATGGCTCCCAGCACAACGCCTTGCGCCGGATCGCCACTGGGGGAAAGCACCAACACCTGCTCGCCAATTTCAAAAGGCCACCAGCAGTTGTCAGGCCCGGCCCTTAACGCCAGCATGGGCAGCCAGCCGGTCAGTAGATCGCCCACTCGCACCCGGCAAAGCGGGATCGCCCCGCTATAATCGGTTTCCTCGATACGGCCTATCTTGAGCAGGTTGCCCAGACGCCGGTGAATCTCGGCGATTTCAAATGCTGTCTCCACCGCGGGTCACCTCATCACTATCGTTCCCGATGCCGAGGAACACCTGTGTCGGTATCACACCGGCACCATCCCAGGCGGAGTCGCCCACTCGAATCTGCTGTGTCCACTCGATAAGCCAGACATCGTGCCCCTGCATCTCGGGGGCGAAATGGTCCGGGCCCGCTTGCTTGAGTTTGGCCTTGCCCACGTTCGCCAACGGAAAATCGTTCGCAAACAGCCAGTGCATCACCGCCAGGACCAAGCCCCGCTGCACGGCTTGCGCATCCGGCTGGGATTCGACAACGATGACCCGGGCTTCCCAGTAGGTGATCAGTGCCAGCTCACCGGTGCCGGGATCAATATCCGGTTCCAGTTCGGCCAGATCCACGAACACGGCGGGCAAGGTCACTTTGTCCATTCGTCGCGGGAAGGGCCCGCATTGCTGTAAACCGGAAATAGAGCCAATGCCTTCGATAATGGATTGGTGAAGCGCTTCTAGCGTGGTCACGCTGTTGTCCTCATCAAGTAGCGTAATTCGTGCTCGAACAAACGCTCGAAACGGGCCATGACATGCCGGTCAGCCAGCTGTTCCATGACATCCGCAATGCGTCCGGTAGCGACCAGCTGCACCTCCTGAATAGGCAGGCGTGATTTACCCTTGCGCCGGAACACCCCGCGATGCCCATTTGGCATGGTGGCGATAAAGGCACCGTCGAACTGGCGTTTGGCCACCCGGGTGCCGCGCCGGTTCTGGCGGGGCGTACCCAATTCGGCGGCCTTGATGACACCGGCGGCCTTGCCCAGTGCCACACCGGATTCCGGGTGGCTGGCCCTGGCGCGCAGCAGAATCAGTACATTGCGGATTAAGCCCACCCGCACATTGAGCGATTGCGCCGCTTCACGAGCGACGTGGGTGCGCATCCAGCGTGCCGTCTTGTTGAGTGCCCGAACGGCCGCGGTTCTGATCTGACGCTCACCCGCAGTCAGCGCCGCCTCCCACTCGGCAAGCGGCGGTTGCAGTGTCACAGTAACCGTTAACATCGGGATTACTCCTGGATAGGCAAGGATTCCGCCGACCAGACCAGATGGTGCTGGTCGAGCCGGGGCTCGCTCTCGATGCGGTAGCACCGACTTAAAACACAGATCTGGTCTCCGGTGCGCGGCTCCGGCACTTCGTGTACGCGAAATTCCAGCACCGGGTTCTCCGCATGGATACGGCCTTCACCCAGTTCATAGAGTTCCTCGGGCCGCCGGGCGATAACCCGGATGGTCTGAGCCTGGCCTGCCTGCGGGCGGTATTCGGCGTCCACGCCCAAATGCCGGAACTGGCTGTCCAGAACCCGGGCGAAACGTGCCCGGACATTGTTACGCGCCATCCATGGCGCGTCCCCTTCGGGCGCACCTGATGCGACCCGTTTTGTTCCAGACAAAACGGTCATACCTCTGCCGCCAGTTTCTGATACTCGCTCCAGGCCTGGTCGCGCTCGGCTGCGGTAATGCTTCTGCCAAGCAGATCCTCAATGGCCCTGACCGTTGGCTTGCCGTCCTTGCCGTAAGCGTCCGGCGACAGATCACCAATGGCGTCGACAATCGCCTCGATCAGATCGTCATCCGCCTCGTCCTTGGGAGAGGCCTTTACAGCAAGATCCCTTTCTATCAGTTCTCGCGCCTCATCCGCCGGGAGATTCACCGGCACGCCCGGCGGGACATACTCCATCTTCTCGGGCGTGCCGACGCGCAGGGTGATATTTGCAACGACTTTCATGGTTCACCCCCTTAGCGCACTGTCGCACACAGGCAGGCGTTCGGCCGGTAAGGCACCACCAGTGGCGCGGACTGCATCAGCAGCCAGCGTACGGCGGGGTCTTCCTCCAGCCAGGACTTGGTGAAATAGCGGCTGGCGCGGTAGCCCGCCTTCTCGTCCTGGATCACGCCGTAACAGCGGGTGCCCTCCAGCATGCCTTGGCTGGCGAGCAGCACCGTATATTCAGGCAACATGTTGCGTGCCATGCCGTCGTCATCGACATAGGTGTCGTTGTAGACCCAGAAATCGAAGTCTCCAACCGAGCCTACATAGCGTGCCTTGTCATTCGCCTGGCCACGCAGAATCGGGTCGATGATCAGCGTATTGGAAGTGCCTCGGCGCAGTTCCAACAGCCGCTCCACCTTTGTATCAGCCTTGAAAACGCGCCACGCGAGCGGGTCCATAACGACAGTACGTGCCGCCGCCCCTGACTTGATCTGCACCATTCCGGCCCAGTCTTCAATATCATCAAGCACCTTCACGCCGGTCTCACCCCAGCGGGTGGCCCCTGTCAGCGCCAGGGTCAAGGCTGGGTCACGCTGAAAGTCGATAATTTGTGTTGGATAGTCCTCACCGGACACAGTGATCTTGCCGGTGCGCAAGGCTTCCGCCGCCATCACCTCTTCACGACGGGTTAGATTCTCGACCTGATTGGTCAATGCCCGGTTCAACGCGGCTTCGCGTCGATCCATCGGTTTCAGGTTACCGCCGATGGTCTCGCCGATCTGGCGCTTCAGCGGAGCATTGGGGTCAAAGCGCCGCTTGTCCTTCACATAGGCGGGCTTGAAGCTACGGGTTTCGAAGCCCTCCGTAGCGACAACCTTGCCTTCAACCAGGGGCGATACAAAAGGCACCAGGCGAGGCTTGGACTTGTCGATATCGAAGTGGATCTCTTCACTATCCTCGGTTTGAATCGACGGGAAGAAGGTATCCAGCAAAAAGGACGCTGGACGATCCAGATGCTCGACCACACGGTTGAGCACATGCGTAGAAAAAATATCCATGAGTAATTCCTATTGCTGGTTAAGCCTGGTTGTTGCGAAGAAAGAGTGAGCGCTGACGAAAACCTGTGGCGACGCTTTCTAGCGTATGCCCCGCACCCAGCGTCAAGGCGCGGGCGTTGAACTCACCGGCGAAGTAGACGTGCGCATGTACATCACCGGCGGTGGCATCGACATGCTCCGCCAAAATGGCATCGGGCTCTTCCGAACCGTCATTGGCGCCTGCATCACTGAGCTGGTAGAAGCCATTTGCTTCAATACGGCCAAGGACCGCGCCTTGCGGCAACGCTGCGCCACCGGTCACCGTCACGATTCGGCAGATGCGTGGAAATTCACCAGCAATCAAATTGTCTGGCGTGTGCGCGCCTTGATCGGCAAAACCTTCTGCAATGCCCGGGATACTCATGCGGCACCTCCTTGAGAGAATCGGGCGATACGTTTAGCCACAGCTTCAGCGTCATCCTCCTCGTGCTCGCCGCAGTCGGGATCAATGGCCGGGTTGTTGACCGAGGCCATGGCCTGTTCAAACCCGGTCACGGAAGCCGGTGTTTTCACCTCGACCTTTGTTGGTGCGGCCTCCAGTGTCGTTAACGCCATCTCGGCGGCCATGTCAGTGGCAAAAGCCAGATGTTGCGCGAGCTGCTCGCGCCCCTTGGCGGCATCGGCCGCGATAATGGCACCGATGCGCTCACGTTCCTGTTGACGTCCGTGGCGCACACCTTCCGCCATCGCTTCATCGCGGCCTTCGGCTTTGATGCTTTCCACCAATTGCGGATGGTCGGCCTTCAGGGAATCAAGACTGATCGTGTGTAGATTCGGGTCTTCAGCCTTGCGGGTCTTGTCAGTCATCTCGTTGTCCTCAAGTGCTAGAAATGAAGAACCCCGCTTATGGGCGGGGTTCTGAAATGGGTTAATGCTGCTGATTGTCTTTTCGAGGCTGCCGACCTTGTCGGCCAGCCCCTGTGTGACAGCATGTTTGCCGATAAACACATCGCCGCCACCGAAATCCCGAACGACCGTCGGCGGATCGACCCCGCGATGCCGGGCGATGGCTTCAATAAAGACGGATGCCAGATCATCGATGCGTGACTGCAGCCTGACTTTCCCATCGTCACTGTTTGGATCTAGACGCTTATAGGGGCTTTGGGATGAAACGATCTCGACAGTGTTCTCGCCTTTGCCCCCTCGATACACGGCAACGACACCGATGGATCCCAACGAAGACGTTTCGGAGACGACAACTTCATCGCAGGCCGAGGCAATCCAGTAGGCACCGGAGGCTGCGTCACCCGAGGTATAGGCGATGATGGGCTTAGTTCCGCGTGCCTCGAAAATCATATTGGCAAACTCGGCGCAGCCATTGACCTCACCCCCAGGCGAATCGATATCCAGCACAATGCCCTTGACCTCCGGGTTATCCAGTGCAGTAGTGAAATCCTTGGCGAGAATCTCGTAACTGGAGGCCCCGCTGATCGCCGTGAACAGATTGGCATAGCGAAACAGAGGCCCTACCACAGGGATGATGGCCACCCCGTCCCGAATTTCGCTGACATAGCTGTTGTCCAGCTCACGGCCGAGCCGGGCCGATACGACCTCAATGGTCTCGTTCTGGCGCGAGGCGATCGTTAGAATGTTATTCAATGCCGATTCGGTAATCGCCCAGGGCTCACCGGTCGCATGGTTCCAGAATTTCATAGGGTTACTCGTTAGTAGCAGTCGACGGGGTTGGCAGCGTTTGCACATCACTGGTGACGGAATTCGGACTCAAACCCAGTTCACGCATCTTGACCTGCTCGCGAGCACGCTGTTCAAGCACCTCTTCCCAATCCAGACCTTGAGTCGCACATTCGTCTTCCAGTGTGGAAAGCCCGATTTCTAACCGGATCTTGGAAGCCCTGGCTTCTTTGACCGGGTCGATCCAGCCGCGGCCGGGACCAATCCACTTACAGCGACACCAGAGCGCCTTGTTTTCATAAAAACCCGGAGCTTCGATGAGGCCCTTATTGACAGCCTCTTCCAACCAAAGCTCATAGACGGGCTTTGCCCAGTAGGTGGCCAGCCAGCTGCGACGCCCCATGAAAAACCGCCAGGCCTCCATCAAAGCGGCGCGTGCCGATGAGTAGTTGGTTTTGGAAAAATCCTTCATCAACAACTCAAAGGGCAGGTTCAGCCCCGTGCCGATATGGCGAAGGACGTTTTCCACAAAACTGCTGTAGCCGGAGTTCGGTCGACTGGGCGTGAAAGGAGCCACCTTATCGCCAGGGAAAACCGGGATCACTGCACCGCCTTGCAGCTTCACCTGCCATTCGTTGCGCGCAGCAATATAGTCATCGACCGAACCGCCAAACATCTCACTAATGGACTCCCCATCCAGCGGTGTTTCGATAAAGGCTGCGATCATCGCGTTGACCACCGCCGCCTGCAGCTCCGACCGCTCGTAGTGATCCAACATCTTGAACAGCGGCATGATGCTGGTCAGGATTGGTTTACCACGGTTCTGGCCAGTGCGTTCCTTGTCGTGGACATGGATGATGCGCGCGCGGCCAAACCGAGTGCGTACCGGTATCCGCTCGTACTGTTCGGAGGAGAAATTTACCCCCAGAAATTGATCACCGGGGTGGTGCTTGGCAATCCAGTAGGCCACAGGCGCACCATAGGTATCGATCTCGATACCCCCCCGGATCTTGCTGTCATTTAGCCGATCACCAGGATTTCCCAGGCGATCAGGTTCTACCAACTGAATAGTGGTAGCGAAGGTATGGCCGCGATTGGGCAACCAAAGCGGCAAAGCCAATGCTTCGCCGTTGACCAAGCCGGAGCGAAATACCTGGGTGGTCAGACCATTGAAGGTCAGGCTCCGGGCCGCATCGCATTCAGTGGTATCCGCCCAGCTACGCCATAGAGCCTCGGTTTTTCTGGCCCAGTCATCCGCCCAGTCTTTGTCTTTGCCCAGCGCCTTGTAGTCTGGCAATGCCGACAGGCGCAGACCTGTGCCCACGACGTTATCGACCAAGGTCTGCATGGCACCCGCAGCCACACCATGGTTGCGTACCAAGTCCCGCGAGCGCGATACCAGTGTCGGTAACTCACCCAGCAGATCGGCGTCGGGCGAACCCGCGATAGGTCGCCAACTGGACAACTCCCGGGCACTCGTTGATGCCGCGCGGTGGGCAGTATCAGACACCAGAGGTTTGCCATCTGGTCCCAGGATCATCTGCTGTTTCATACCGCACATCCCTGTGCGTCACCCTCGCGGGCAGCCTTCGGTTGTGCAAATATCCTATCCTGTAAATTTGTCATAACACCTCACGGTCGTGGCTCAGAATTTCATAAACAATGGACCTCGCCGTGGTCGCCCCTCGATGGCGGCAATCTCTGATTTGAGCTTACTGATGTAAGCATTGAGCTTGTCGATATCGGTCTGGGCGTAAGTGGTAGCACCATAGCCCCCGATCGATACCGTGACTTCCAGCTCGCCGGTCATCAGACGATGCAGCGCCGCCTCGGCCTCGGCGAGCCGCTGTTTCAAAGTGCTCAGGTCGGTCATTTCCAATTCTCAGAGATAGGGATCGTCAGCGATGGTGGGTGGACGGAGCGCCAGCCGTGTCGGCTTACGTGGTTCTGGCTTGTTCTGAACCTGCAGCACCAGGCCTTCCGGCTCTGACGGAGGCTCCGCCACACCCAAGGCCTGCTCCAGCCGCTTCCAGTGGATCTCCTTGAATCGGTCCAGGCCGTAGATGCTTGCGGCCGCCCGGGCATAGACCCGGCAGTCCAGCGACTCGTTGTTACGTGCAGGGTCTTTCTCCCAGGTCGCTTTCGGAAAACCCTTGTGCAGCCGGATCACCCGCCGTTCCGCAGTGAGTTGCTTGAAATACTCTTCGCCGTACTGCGGAAAGTGGCAGGTGCCCGGCGGATAGCCTTCGCCTGCCGCCAATTCCTCATCGGTGGGGCGCGGCAGTTTCAGCCAGCGGTAGAGTTCCACTTTGGCCACCGGACCGCTGACATTCCAGACCCGCAGACCTTTGCGCTTGCCACCGGTGTCGGCCTTGGAAACACTCAAGATGAGTGCCGTATCCTGGTCACGCCCCTTGATGGCGACCGCCGTTCTGGGCTGGGAGGCCCTGGCACCGGCACCGCCCCAGACCGCCTGCGGATGCTTGCGCACCCAGCCATAGACGTCCTGCGTGGCATACCCGGAATCGACACACATCACTCGAATCGGCAGCGTGCCGCCCAGGGCATGAGGCCAGTCCTTTGCCAGCAGCGTATCGAGCTTCTGCCATACTTCCGGCTGCGCGGTATTGCCGTCGAGAACTTGATAGTCCACCGACCACGATATCTTGTGGCGGCCCCAGGCCACCACCTCGCATTCGAGTCGATCGCGCTGAACGTCCACGCCAGCGGTAAGAAACAGTCCACCCACCGGCACCACCCCGATGGGGTGTTGTTCACGGCGTTCATAGAGCCGCTCCCATTCGGGCGCTTCAAACTCTTCCTCATAGGGCTCGCCCAACACGGTGTTGACGAAGCCCTTCATCAGGTCGGGATTGTTCTGGGCCGCCTCGAACATCTGCGCGGCATCGGCCCAGGAAAACCAGCCCACCGGGCTGTACAGGGATGACAAGTGATATCCCTGGGTGCGGCCATCGCCTTCGGCAGTGGGCACCCAGCGACCGTTGGCCAGCATCTGCGTCTTGTGGTGCTCATCAATCAGCACACCACAGGATTCACAGCAATACCGGGCCTTGTCCGGCTGGCCTTCCGGCCAACGCAGCTGAGCGAAACGCAGCGGCTGATAATGGCCGCATTCCGGACAGGGCACGTGATAGTAGCGCTGATCCGAAGCCTCGAACTCCCGCTGAATACGCGAAAGCCCCTTGATGGTCGGCGTACTCACCAACAGCACCTTGCGGCGTCGCTGGAAAGTGGCCGAGCGCCGCTCGGCAAGCAGAATCGGATCACCTTCGCCCTCCACATCGCCGGGATAGCCGTCCACCTCATCCATAAACAGGTAACGTGCGGGCATGGAGCGCAGGCCCACGGCACTGTTCGCGCCGGTCATAACCAGCACACCCCCCGGAAACTCTTTGGAAAGCACCGTGTTGCCGGAGTCCCGGCTGCGCGCCGGGGCGACCCGCTCACGCAGTTCGGGCACGTCCTCGATTTGCGGATCGATACGCTGTCGGGAGTTGCGCTTGGCCATCTCCACCGTGGGCGAAACGGCCATCATTGGTCCCGGGGCAATGTGGATGACATAGCCAATCCAGTTATTGCCTGCCTCAGTGCCGCCCACTTGGGCCCCTTTCATGAACACTACCCGCTGTACCGGTGAGGACACCGACAGGCAGTCCATGATCTCTTTCAGATAAGGGGTGCGCTCGGTGCGCCAGCGGCCCGGCTCGGCGGCCGATTTGGGCGAAAGAACCCGGTATTGATCCGACCATTCCGAGACGGCCATGAAAGGATCGGGTTTGAGTCCCTCGCGCCAGGCTTTTTCGATATCGAGTGCGCCGTCGTAATGATCAATTCCGCTAGTCCACCCGCGGCTGGACCTCGGCGAGCTCTGAGAGATGCTGTCTGACATAGGCTTCCAACGTGACGTGCATGGTGTGCGCGTCGACGCCCAGTTCGGCAGCCATTTGGCTTGAGACCCGGGCTGGCCAGCTCATCCAGGCATCACGTTCCGCGCGGGCCAGCTTGAATACATGGGCCAGTGCCTTGGATCGATCCACCAGCTCCTTCTTGAGTTGTTGCAGGCGGATGCGATTGGTCTGGGCCTTAAGCACCTCGTTGGCCGCTCTGGCCTGCATATAGGTGGTGCCGCCTCCGGCTGAACTGCCTTGCTCCCGCAAGGTGTCGGTGACGGCATCAAGTGCGGCGGCGGGCACCGCCTTTCGTTTATCGCCTCGCTGCTGCGCGGCATCCGTGTTCCTGTCCCACTGAGCATCAGCCTTGTCCGGATCGATCGTGCCATCCGGTTCCGGCGTAATACGCCCGGCCTTGATGGCCTTGCGCACCGCCGCATCCGATACGCCGCGATGGCGGCCGTAGGCCCGGATGGAAACCCCCATACCTCTATCTCATTGTTTTTTATCGGATATTTTTCTGAAAAATAAGCAGAAATAAGTTGATTAGTGCGCCGAAGGAAGCGTTCATGTCACCACGGTCAAGCACAAAAGGAGACAGAGACATGAGCAAGAAACCCACCGCCATCGACGCCTTCATCGCCAGAAAAGCCGAAATCGACACCATGCTGGCGCGGCTCCAGGCCCTCAGCGACGAGCACTTCAACGTCGCGCCAGAGGACGTCACCTGGGGACACGCGGGCGACCTGGCCCACTATGCCGAACTGCTCAAGCAGATCACCGACGCTGCCTTCGTCGAAGGCGAATTCGCCGAATAAAACCCAACAGGAGAACCCAGACCATGAAACTGACAGCCACTCAAGAACGCATCCTTCACGCAGCCTCCAGTCGTCCCGGCGGCAACATCGAGCCATTGCCCGCGAACGTCAACGCGGGTGTGCGCAACCGGGTGATTCAGGGATTATTGAACCGGGAACTGATCGAGCCCAAGGGCGATGGCTATTGCATCAGCGCCACCGGATACACGGCAATCGGCAAGAAACCTTCAGCCGACAAGCCAAACCACCGGTCCGGCACCAAGCAGGCGACCATGATTGAGATGATGCAGCGCCCCGAAGGCGCAACCATCGAAGAAATCGCTAATGCCACCGGTTGGCAACGCCATACGGTACGCGGGGCCATGAGCAATGCCCTCAAGAAAAGGCTTGGGCTGACCATCACATCCCACAAAGATGAGGGAGCCCCAAGGCGGTATCGAATCGCTTAGCCGATAGCGCCTTACTGCTCAGGCACCTCAACGGGTGCTTGGGCTTCTTCTGTTCCACCAATCATCAACCGTTCCGAAGTCGTCTCGTCAAAATCCTGTCCAGTTTCTTTGAGAACGGCCTTGTTGCCGGTGTAGTCCTGCCAGCGCCGGATAATCACATCGACGTACTTCGGATCCAGTTCAATCAGGCGCGCCTGGCGGCCGCTCTTCTCGCAAGCGATCAGGGTACTGCCCGAGCCGCCAAAGGGGTCCAATACGATATCCCGGCTCTTGCTGGAATTGCGCACCGCACGCTCGACCAGTTCCACCGGTTTCATGGTGGGGTGAAGATCGTTCCTGGCCGGTTTGTTGAAGAACCAGACATCCCCCTGATCGCGCGCGCCGCACCAAAAGTGGTCGGCTCCTTCGCGCCAGCCATAGAGGATCGGTTCATACTGGCGCTGATAATCGGAACGCCCCAGGGTAAAGGTGTTCTTGGCCCAGATGATGAATGTGGACCATTTACCACCGGCGTCACGAAACGCCTGCTGGAGCGTGTCCAGCTCGCTGGATGACATGGCGATGTAGCACGCGCCTTTGGTCACTTCGAGCAGATTAGCAAGCGCCGCCAGCAAAAAACCATAGAAGCCTTCGCCAAGATTGTCGTTCAGGATGCGCCGGTCCTTGTCGCGCATTTTGTCCTTGGCGGAGTTGCCATAGTCCACGTTGTAAGGGGGATCGGTGAAGACCATGTCGGCCAACTCACCGTCCATCAATTGTTCCAGATCTTCGCGCTTGGTGGCGTCGCCACAGAGCAGGCGGTGTTCACCAAGCAGCCAGAGGTCACCGGTTTGGCTGATGGCCTGTTCTTCTGGCTCCGGGATCTGATCGTCATCGGTGAGTCCGGTTTCATCTTCAACCGCCAGCAACTCATCCAGTTCCTCATCAGAAAAACCGATGACATCAAGGTCGAATCCCAGTTCCTGGATTTCGGTCAACTCGAGTTTGAGCAGATCTTCATTCCAACCGGCATTCTCGGCGATCTTGTTGTCGGCGATCACCAGGGCCTTGCGCTGCGCTTCGGTCAGATGGCGCAGCACGATTACCGGCACCTGTTCCAGCCCCAGCTGTTGCGCGGCCATCAAGCGGCCGTGTCCGGCAATGATGACATTGTCATCGCCAACCAGGATCGGATTGACGAAACCGAACTCGGCAATCGAACCGGCGATCTGCGACACCTGCCCATCATCGTGGGTGCGCGCATTACGCGCATAGGGGATCAGCCGCTGGAGCGGCCAGTGCTCCACCGTTTCGATAGAGGTCGTTTGCATTCGATTACCTTGAGAACTGAGTGCGAACCGCGAACCTGCGAACCCGTTTTTCGGGTCTGTCGCTAGCGAAACGCGGCGGCCTTGCGCCCCGCACCGCATGGATGGCCAGGAAGGACCCGCGGTCCTCTTGGCTGCGCGATGGCCCAATGAAAAAGGCCACGGGGTTGAAGCCGTGGCCTTGGTTGCAGTTCGCTCGTGATGTTAGCAAGCATTAAAGCAAAAACCGGGGGTTTTGTCCCACCCCCGGTTTCGCCACCATTACGCAGCGGCACGTTCCGCTTCGAGCCTCCGCGCTATTTTGCTCAACGCCACGTCCCAATAACGCTGGGCGGAGGTCTTGGGAAAGCCGGTCTCCCGGGCAATGGCCCGCCACGGCACCCGATAGGCACGCAGCCAGATGAGCTTGCGTTCGCCCGGATTGACCCAGGTTATCCAGGTGAGCGTTTCCTCCATGCGGGTGATCTCATCCGGCAATGCCGCCAACCGGATGGGATTGGGCTCCTGTCTCGCGATCTCTTGCGGCGTGTAGACGATGTCCGGCCAGGCCGACACATAGCCCCTCACGCCAGCCGAGGGCAGCTTGCGCAGCGTCTTCACGCAGGACTCGAAACGCTCTGCCACTTTTTCAGCAGTCCATTGTTCACTCATGCTGAGCCTCCGATCCGGGTATCGATCACCCAGTGCAACAGCGCCAGGGCATCGGCCTCATTGTCATCGTCGGGATGATGGCCGCGTTGGCGCACCGCCTGGATGACCTGCGCCTTGCTGGCGTTACCCTTGCCGGTGACATGGCGCTTGATGGTGCCCACCGGCACTCCCTCGTAGGCAATGCCGTGTTGCTCACACCAGGCAGAGAGATGGGCCAGGAAGCCGCCGTAGGCATGAGCGGCATCGACACCGAGGTGACGCCGGACCTCTTCGAAGTAGATGGCGTCTATTTGGGTTACCGTGGTCAGCATCTTGTCGAGCCAATGCTTGAACTTGAGGAAGCGCATTCCGCCGCCCTGGTAGCGGTCATGTCTGAACTCGGCCGTCCCGCTGGTGATGAGTGCGTCGGGCGATCGAAGCGCCCATCCGGTTTTGGTGCCGAGGTCGAGACAGAGCACCGTCATGCAGGCCGAGGCCAGCTCATCCTTCTCCCCGGGATGAAGAGCTCCCCCCTGGGGCTCTTCTCTCCCGTAGGGAGAGAGGGTCTGCGTGCAAACTGGAAATCTCTCTGAAACCCTTGATACGACTGGGTTTGTGTTCAGTTTGCAGGGGGTATCCGCAATCTGGTCCCTGCAATCTGCAAACTGGCGCAAGGTATTGTTTTTGCTGGATTCCAGTTTGCGGGCAGTTTGCAGATTGCAGCAAACTGGGTCAGATTGCAGACCGTCCGCGCGGGTACTGGTGTCGGGGTTTGTCGGTTGGTTCACTATTGGGCCTCCTCGTGATAGATCCAGACGTCCGGGTTTTCGACGGGTAGCACCACGCCGGTTTGCGGACATTTGTAGTGGGTGGGTTTGACGATGATGCTGGAGCGGGTGATCTCACCGGTGTCGGTATCGATCTGCTCTTTGCCCGGCAGGGTCATCTGCTCCACGCAGAGGTAGCCGTACTTGCTGCGGGTCAGCGGCGGCAGTCCATAGTCCTCGGGATTACGGAAGAACTTGATGTAGCCCTTGGTCGCCAGCACGGCCAGGCGCTCATTGATGGTGCGGTTGGCCCCAAGCCCGGCCTTGCCCTCGAACGCTTCAGCGAACTGGTTGGCGGTGTAGACCCTGCACTCAGAGGCCTCGTCGAAGATCAATTGCAGGATCACATCGCGTTTGCGGCGACGTTCGGCATCCAGGCGCTCGCCATGGTCCTGGTTGACTAGGCGCTCACTGTGCGGGTCGAGTTCCACCCATCGCCCGCCGGACTTGTCGACACGCTTGGTGGCAATGCCCGGACCATTGCGCAGCTCGAACACAAGCATTCGATCCGTGCGGCTCTCGTCGGGCCGGTAGAGCAGCATGCCGGTGGTGTAGTAGCCGCGCAGGCTGCCCGCACCGGACAAGGCAAGGAACGGATCTTCCTCAACCTGTTTCTTGCTGATCTTCTTGGTATGGTGGGCCAGAATGATCCCTGCCTCTGGATTTACTGCATCGCGCAGCTGCTCCACCCGCTCGCGCAGGAAGAACAGCATGGCGTTGTTGTCGTTCTCGCTTGCTCCCTCCGGCCCGCCATCGAAGACGTTTCGGATCGGGTCGATGACCAGAACATCTAGTGGTGGCTCAGTGAATGCCTCCCGCATGGCAGTCAACACTACGGCCATGCCATCGTCGTTGAGCACCAGCTTGAGCTGTGGCGTGACCTTGAGGTTGCCCGCCGCCTTGCGGATAACCGCCTTCGGCAGGTTCATCGCCTGAAAGCGTTCGCGCAGGTAGTGGTATTGCACCTCCGCCTGCAGATAAAAGATGCGCAAAGGCCTAGGTGGCATGAGTTCCAGGAAAGGCTCGCCTGCCGCCATGTGGGTGAGCATCGTGAGCAGAAAATCACTCTTGCCCACCTTGGGCGCGCCGCCAAAGACGATCATGCCGCCCGGTGTCAGCAACCGTGGTGCAATCAGATCGTCCGGCATGGGGGATGTGTCCGCCAGCAGTTGCCCCAGACTGAACACAGGGATGCCTGGCACCCCCTGCTTTTCACGTCTCGGGGCAGATTTAAGGAATGCGGCAACATCCATATTCTCGGCGGCCGCATCGGCCGCATCCCATTTTTCAGGTTTGTCCGCGGGCGGCTCAATGATGGCAACTGATACTGCACCCGCCTTGAGCACGGCCTCCTGTGCACGCTCGGCATACTGGATCCCGGCCTCATCCTTGTCCGGCCAGATCAGCACGCGTTTTCCAGCAAGCGGCGACCAGTCGGTCTTGTCCACCGGTGCATTGGCACCGTTCATGGCCGTGGTGGCCACGATGCCATGACTCATAAGCGCATCGGCGGCTTTCTCACCCTCGACCAAAACAATCTCATCGACCTGCTTGAGCCGGGGTTGGTTGTAGAGCGGCCTCGGGCTGGGAGCACGCATCGCCCGGGCGCGCACATCCCATGGCCGGTACTCCTTGCCATCCGGCGTGTCGTAGCGATAGACGCAGGCAATGAGCTGCCCATCGCCATTGTGGTAGTCCCACTTGGCTGACCAAGGACCGAGTTCATCGACCGGCGGTTTCTTAATGGTAGGTTGGGTAACAGGCTGATGAACATGGATGTTCGAATGCCGCGGGTCCATGGATGGACAGGAGCGGCCCGGCGTTTCACCCAACCAACGCGCAAGTGATTCCATCACCTGTGGAAAGTCCCGCTGGCTGTCCATGCCTGTTACTCGAGCCCAGAGCTCCAGCACATCACCGCCTTCGCCGGTAGCAAAGTCGATCCACATGCCTGCTTTGCGTCCCTGTAGATCCACCACCAGGCTCTTGCCTGGATTGCCCTGCAGGTCGCCGATAACAAACTGCTTGCCACGGGTCTTTCCATTGGGAAACAGGTAGGCCAGCGCCTCAGGCAGCCGGTCCAGCAGATGTGCCTTCAGTTCCTGGGCATCGTATGCTTCCCGCTGGACGGCCCCCTGTTCCGGCGCATCGTTGAAGTCGAGCCAGATGATGTTGTCAGCCATCATGCCCGTCCTCCCCAACACCGGTCCTGCCACGCACAGAACTTGCACTCGTAATGGGTTGGGTCATTGGCCAGACGCGGCAACAACTCATGGGCGTCGGAGGCCTGCAAAATCCGCACGCCGCGATCCGAGGCGCGTTGCGCCAGCTCGCCATTGAACGGAACCTGTTCGAAATAGATCTCGGCGGTATCCTTGTTGATGGCGGTGAAGAGCGCAGGATTCTTACTGATGCCCGGGACCTGAGGTTCCATGTAGGCCTGGTAGAGTGCGATCTGCGACGCATAGACCGGCTTGGAGCGCGTCACGCCGTGCTTGACCGTGTCCTTCCATGACTTATTGTTGAGCGACTTGCACTCCCAGAGTGCCGGGTAGCCGAGCCTTAAGTGTTCCGGCCCCGCAGCCAGGATCCCGTCCACATGCCCCTGAATACGGCCTCCGGCTACAGAGAAGCCATACTGCTTGCCTTGCGAGGTTTCCGTGTAGAGCTCAAAACCCGCCAGCCGCAACCAGCGGATCGCGAGATCTTCGAACACATGACCCGCCTCGAAGATGCGCAGCGTTGTTCCGGACAATTCCCGGCCCGGATCGACCGGGGCTTGAAGATACTCGTACTGCAGCGCCCGGTCGCAGGCGACACCCAGGCGGGATGCGCCAAGGTAAGCGCGTGGCGTTTGTTTGTCTCGTTCGGACGCCAGTGCCTCATCGATAAAACCCGTCACCAGTTCACTGAAGGATGAGGAAGAATTGAAATCCAGCATCAACTTCCTCCTCAAAACGGCACGTCGTCAGGTGTGAACTCCCGCAGGTTGTCGAAGTAGGCAGTCAGCACCACGTCGACCAGTTGCAGGATCTCCTCACGGCTGTACATCGACAGTGGTTTGTCCATCCCGACCGATGCCACGTATTCCCCGAGGAGAGGCAGAACGGCTTCCATTGCGGCCATTTCGTTGTGGGTAGGATCAATCACAACGCCACCTCCCGCCTTGAGCCGTTTGGCATGCAGAGACTGGCACTGCATCGAACAGAAGCGCTTGAACATGCGTTTCCCATCCGGCGTGCGCGACCCCCTTTTGGGAGAAACCCAGCAGAAGCCTCGTCCTTCCCGTCCACAGACCGCACATATCACGCCGCCTCCCTGTCATCCGCCGCGCCGAACACCCGGGACTGGATGTCCCGCTTGTTGAACTGGAAGGCCAGCAGGCAGGAAGCCTGATAACGGGTCAGCCCGAAGTCCTGCCGGTAGGCAGGCGGCAGGTAGCGCAACTGTTGCTGGGTCGCTGCTTGATTCAACCAGCGGCGGGACTTGAGCGCGGTGTCCTCCGACTCGTGCTCATTGAGCCAGTCATCGGCCGCGGCAAGGCATACGGTGCGTTCACCGAGCGCCAGCAAACTCGTTGTCAGATTCTTGCCGCCGCCGATGCCGAACCAGCGCCCATTCAGGAAAAAGACACCAGCCCAGGCATCGAAGCCTGTAGCCATCAACGCGCCATCATCGCCAAACAGATCGCACCAGCGGAACGAAGACCGTTTGAGCAGGTCCAGCTCCGACATGACGAAATCGGTCAGTTCGACCTTCTCATCCGAATCGGCCCGTTCCCACCGGTGACCACACAGCGGACACTCCAGGGACGCGGCGGGGACCTGCGCGCCGCACTCGGAGCACTCCTTATGGGGCGCGGTGCCGGTAAAATCCCGCCCCTCCAGATTGACGTCCTGCTCCAGCGAGCCATGCAGCAGCGTGCTGGTACCGAAATCGAGCACGATACAGTCGGTCTTGGTGACGCCGGGATACTCGTTGGGGTCGACGGTGCGTAGCCCACGGCCGACCATCTGGATCAGGGTGGACTTGAAGGAGCTGGGCCGCAGCAGGATGACACAGTCGGTCGGCGGGTGGTCCCAGCCCTCGGTGAGGACTGCGACATTAATCACCACCTGGGCATCGCCTTGCTCGAACCGGGCAAGGGCCGCCTTGCGCTCGCTGTTGGACAGCTCGCCATGGACGAGCACGGCGGCAACATCGGCGGCCATGAAGGCCTCGGCGACATTGCGGGCATGGCTGATGGTGGAGCAGAACACCACCGTCTTGCGGTCACCAGCCTTTTCCTTCCATTGCTTGATGACAGCATCCGTGATGGGGGCCTTGTTCATGATGGCATCCACCGCCGACATATCGAAATCGTCGGCGGTGCGCTTCACATTGGACAACGCACCCTGGGTACCGACATCGATGACAAAGGTACGGGGCGGTACCAGGTGTCCGGACTGGATCAACTCGCCCAGGGTGATCTGGTCGGCCACGTTGCTGAACACCGGCCGCAGTCCCTTGCGGTCGCCCCGATTGGGCGTGGCGGTCACGCCAAAGACGGCCAGATCCGGATTGCGCTCCCGGGCGTGATCGATGATGCGCTGGTAACTGGGCGCGGCAACGTGGTGCGCCTCATCGACCACCAGCAGGTCCAGTTTGGGCATGCGCTTGAGATTGGCTTCTCGCGAGAGGGTCTGGACCATGGCGAAGGTGGCCTGACCGGACCAGGATTTTTCCCGGGCATCGAATACGGACGTCTCGATGCCGGGATTCACCTTACGGAACTTGGCCTCGTTCTGGCTCGTCAGTTCGTCCCGGTGGGCCAGCACGCAGGCCTTGGCGTCGGTATCGTCCAGCCACTCTCCGGCAACGCCGGAGAGCATAATGGTCTTGCCTGCGCCGGTCGGGGCAACGCCGAGTGTGTTGCCGTGCTCATCAAGCGCGCGGATAGCTCGCTCGACGAACACTTTCTGGCGGGGTCTTAATATCATCGTCGCCCCCTCCTTACTGCGCCCAGCTGGGTCGGCCGGTAGGTGCCGATGCTGGTTTCTGCTGCTGAGGAGCCGGGGCCTGTTGCTGCACCGGTTGCGGTGCGACGCTGCCCATCACCGCGGCGTACTCCTTGCGGTCTGGGGTAATCGCCATCTTGATGACGTTCTTGTCCTCGCCGTGCTGGTCCTTCTCCATCTCCACCTTGCCGACAAACTCGATGCCGTCAAGATCGCCAAAGCCGCTGATGCGCCGGGCCTGCTGTGCCTGGGGCGAGTTGTCCTGCGGATGCAGGCCATGAGCGGAATTAAGGATGCCTTTGATAAAGGCGCGTCCCATGTTGGCCCACTCAGGCCCTTTGTTGCTGTGCAGGCCAATCAGGCTCCACATCTTGCGCCGGGCGTAGGGGCCTTCCAGCACCACAAATTCGCAGTTGAGATAAACCGAACCGGTGGTCTGACTCTGGGTGGCGTAGCCGCCGGTCCAGCCCTGGGCCGGGTCATCGTAGCCACCCGGCTTGATAGTCATACGCACCTTCACCAGAGTGCCCTTGGGGATCAGGTCGAAGCTGTTCTGATCGTCGGCTGAGTTGAAATCGTTCCAGGCAGATGTCATGGTCAAACTCCTTCACTTTCAATAGAGGGTTGAGGGTCGGCGGTGGATGCGGATGGACGGCCCCCTGGTGGAATAGAATGGGCAAGCCGCTCCACTGCCGGTTTTACGGGGGTGTGGATCTTCGCCATCAGGCGTCCGAGGTGCGGTTCCTCGATCATTTCCAGGCGGCCACTGCGATCCTTGGCGGGATAGCCGTAAGGATTCAGGGTGTGATTGATGAAGGCGCGATAGCCATTACCGTCATCGTCCTTCACCTCCGCCATGGTAATCACCTGATCGACGATGCCGGGCAACTCGAGGCCGGTCTTGGAACCCTCAATCTGGGGCGCGAACACCTTACGGTTGAAGTCGTCGATCCGCTCATCGAGGATCCCGACGAACCAGATGTTCTTGTTGCGGGTGTGCTGCAGGTGGGTGAGCCAGGCGATCATCTCCTGGCCGTGCAGGCCGTAGGCCGCACGCATATCCGGCTTGCCGCTGCGCTCGCTGAAGGCCTGCGGCTGGCCCTTGCACCACTGGAAGCAGAGGCGGCCTGCGACCGTGATCGAGTCGATGAATACCGTCTCGTACTTCGCCACCACCGCGGGATCACCGAAGCGCTCACACACGGCGTTGAAGTGGGCCTGGCTGTAGGGTTGGTCTTCACGCAATGCCGGGTTGGGGCCGCCGATAAACACTGCGAAGTCGCGGCACTCCTGCCAGGTCTTGGGCCGAATGCTGTCGCCGGACCAACCTTCGATGGCGAGATCGCCGGCCTCCAGATCGAAAAACAGGGTGCTCTCCGGTTCCAGAGTCCACAGCAGGCTGGTCTTGCCGATGCCGGACTTGCCGAAGATGCAGCCCTTGATGCCCCGCTTCTCCGCCAGCCGCTGGTCAGCAGAAATGATAGGCAAACTCATGAGCGGCCCTCCTCATTTAAAAAGGTGTCGCCGATCCGATGGGCTCCTAAGGCACACCGTTTACGTGCGAGGTCGTAGAGTTCACGCAAAGCATTCATGCGCCGACTGAGGGGGCGGATCTCGGTTTCGAGCGCTAGGATGGCGAAGGCGATTTGATCGAGCGTGGCGTCTTCGATCGCGACCTCCGTACCGTCCGATCCGACCCTTTCGGGCAGTTCTTCCAGCAGATAGGGATGCTGCTTTCTCAGCTTTTCGAGCAGGGTGTGTTTTTTGAACATGGTGCTACTCCTCAATCGGGATGAGTTGGAAGGTGGGCTTGCCGGTCTTGAGGGTGCGAGCGGGCGCGAATACCTCGCGCAAGTTCTCCGGCCAGGCGGTGTACTTGCGCTCGGCGACCTTGTAAGTGATATCCAGGTACTCGGTGGGATCGTCGCCGCTGGCGGTGATACGCTCGGCGATCTCGGACAGCTTCTTCTGGTCCCAGACCGGCTTCTTTGGCAGGTCGGCTGTGACACGGACGCCGTCATCATCGAAGTGGACGGTCCCGGTGTCCTTGCCGAGCTGGGAACGCAGTGCCTTGGCGTGGGCGTCATACTTCAGGGCAATGGCCCCGTCGATCCATTCCTTGAGATCTTTGGCCTGACGAAACAAATCGACAGCGGCCGATTGCAGCTGCATCAGGTCCTGCGCGGACAGCCCAGTCATCTCGGCAACGGATAGGAGCCTGGCTTCTTCCAGTGTGATGGTCATGCCACACCCCCCACCTGCGGCTGATAGGCAGGCTCAGAAGTAGAGGCGCGCATGTGCTGGCGCTCGTAGGCCTCGATGTCTTCAAGACGGTAGACGACGCGACCGCCGATCTTGAGGAAGCAAGGTCCCCAGCCGATGGCGCGCCAGCGCTCCAGGGTCCGCTGGGAGAGATCCCAGCGGTCGGCCAGTTCGGCCTGATTAAGGTGTTTCACGGTCATGTCGATGTACCTCGTGGTTGCAATGAACACGGGGTAATGATGGCGGGAGGACCGTGGGAAAATCGGGGGATCAGCAGGTGGAAAAATCAGTGGTATTTTTCGTTATTTCAGTTAGTTACACTAATGTCGAAATGATGATAGACACTTGTCCCCAGAACTTATCCAGCTTGCAAAATGTCAGAAATTCTGCTAGTTTTTCTGACATGAATAGAGGACAACATCATGTCTACAGCCGAAACAATCCGTAATCGCGTGCTGCGAGTCCGCCGGGGAGAGCCGTTTACCAACACACGGTTCCTCAAGCTGGGTTCACGTGCGTCCGTGGACAAGACGCTGTCCCGCCTGGTTGAGGAAGGTGTGATCCAGCGGATTGCCCGGGGGGTGTTTGTGCGTCCCAAGAAAAGCCGGTTTATCGGTAGCGTCATGCCTGACGTGGCGAAGGTCGTGGAGGTCATGGCCAGGGATCACGGTGAGACGCTCCAGGTTCACGGCGCGGAAGCGGCTCGCCGTTTCAAGCTGTCGACCCAGGTGCCTACTATGCCGGTCTTCTACACCAGTGGGCCGAGCCGGGAACTCAAGGTCGGCAACCTGACCGTCAAACTAAGACACGCCAGTCACCGGAAGCTTCACCTGGCCGGGAAGCGCCCAGGCCTGGCACTGTCGGCCCTGTGGTACCTGGGAAAAAACAACGTCAACGCCAACGTGGTCTGCGCCATTCGTGAAGGCCTGACGGCAGAAGAGTTTGAAACCCTGAAGCACACTGACATGCCTGCCTGGATGGCGGGTGCATTGGAAAGGTATGGCAAGGAAGCCGTCCATGCCTGAGCAATTCCTGCATCTGCCGCTCGGTGACCGTAAGGAGATCCTCCAGACCGCCGCCGCACAACTGGGGCAACAGGCGGCTGTTTTGGAAAAAGATGTATGGGTCTGCTGGACATTGCAGACCCTTTTTTCCATGCCGGATGCCCACCCAATGGCATTCAAAGGCGGCACCTCCCTCTCGAAGATCTATGGAGCCATCAATCGTTTCTCCGAGGATGTGGATGTCACCCTCGACTACCGAGCCTTTGATGATGACTTCGACCCATTTGCCGATGAAGTGAGCAACACTGCCATTAAGAGATTCAGCAAACGGCTAAAGGGTTATGTCCTCCAGTATGCGAATGACGTAGTTGCCCCTTATATCAATACCCAGCTCAAGGCGCTGCCTAGGCCGGAGGAATATGGTATCGATGTATCCGATGATGGCGAGAAGATCTGGGTTCAGTATCCCTCCGCCATCGAGGACGGTGACAACTACCTAAAAAGCAGCATCTTGATTGAACTGGGTGGCCGCAATGTTATCGACCCGAACGAGCGGCATACTGTCATCCCCGACATATCGGCATTGGTAACCGGCCTCAATCTTCCTTCTGGCGAAGCGGTCGTCCTTTCACCGGAACGAACCTTTTGGGAAAAGGCGACGCTCATCCACGTCGAGTGCAATCGCAAGGAGTTCAAGGCAGATGCGCATCGCCTTTCCCGGCACTGGTATGACTTGCGGATGCTGGCCATACATGACTCTGGCAAGGCAGCGATCAATAACCGCGAATTATTCGAAGATGTCGTGCGACACAAGCAGGTTTTCTTCAATGCCGCCTATGCCAACTACGAGGCCTGTCTGGCCAATGAGCTTCGCTTGATTCCTGATGATGTAGCCATCACCGAGCTACGCACGGATTATGAAAAGATGCTTGGCGCCGGGATGATGTATGGCGATCCGCCGTCATTCGACGACATCATTGCTGGCATTCGTGAAATTGAACATGAAGCAAACACCTGGTAGGCCGTCAGGCATCCAGATAGTAGTAGCCATTCCCCTCGCTCTTGATCAGAGTGTTCCATAGGGGATGAGGTATCCACTGACCATTTTTCTTGTTCCGCATAATGCGATGAAGCTCTTCATTAGTGCGGGCTTCAGCGCGTAACAAATCCTTATGCGCCCGGCCACCCTCGTTGTGGAGACACTCCATGACAGCCGACTGCTTCTTGGTCAGCTTATAGGATTCGCCGTTCCAATGAACAATCCGGTAATCGGTGGAAAAACGCAGACCGATGCCACCCGTCGACTCCTCAACATCGGGCACCCCTTTAAGCAGGGCAAGCAACACATCGTCATCTATGCAGAAGTCAGCCTGGTCCCGGGCCATCACTTGATGGAGTGAAACCAATGCCTGGTCGAACGGCAACTCAAAATCTACTGGCTCCCTCTTGCCTGCGCACATGATGATGGCAGGCGTCTTTCCGATCTCACGCTTCATTGCCCGCAGGAATGTTGCCCGATTTTCCGGATAATCGAGGCGGCGAGCGAAATAGAGGTGCGGACGGTAATTGCCGAAGCGAGCCGATCCCAAGTGCCATAAGACGTTATCGTGCAAACAGGTCAGCCTCTGACTTTTCGGGATTTCCAATCGGTGTTGAAGGAAAACGAGCAGCCTGTCGTCATCCAACACATAGCGCTTCACCGCATTCGCGGCCACATACACCCACCCTGAAGTCGCAGTGAAATATTTGTACTGTTTCCGCTCGGAGTCCCAGAGCAATTCGTGGAAAGGGTGATCATCGTCACCAGGCAAAACAGGAGCGGTGTCGTTCCCCGCAGGAACCAACCACCCACCCTCGATCAGTTCCGTAGCCAGCTGGGGGAAATTCGAAAACAACAGTTCAGCACCGATGGCCACACGCGGATGTTCGATGATCCGCAGCAACAACGCGAACGCGTCCTTGCTCAGTTCCCGCCCTTCCCGCATCAATCCACCTCCTCGAGCAAGGCCCACCGCTTGAGGTACTTTTCGCCGATCAACCGCTCGTGATCGGTGCGGCTACGCAGATCACAGCCGTTGGGCATGGTGATCTTCACCGGCAACACCTTGTGGCGGTTGGAACCGTTTTCTGGATGGAAGCGAATGGAAAGTTGTGCCTGGGTGGGTGTGAAGTTGCCAGAAGTCAGTGGATTGTGCTCACCGAAATACTCCTGGGCATACTCGTGGAAAGCGATTGCCCGTTTGGCCGGCACCTCCAGCTGAACACGTCCATCCCCAGCCAGGTCTTTGAGCTTCATCATGACAACCTGTACCGATTCGATACCATCACCCACATCCCAGTCCAGCGGTTGATCCTGCAACAGTGGCGTCAGGTCATACCGCCGCAGAGGAAGCGTGTCGGCTTCTACCGGCTGCTTGAGCAGATCCTCGGTGAAGGCTTTGGCGATGGTGTCCCGACGTTCCCTGCGCGCTGCCACCACCTCGATGACACCGGTTTCCGGCGCATAGATGATGGCGTGTTCAGAAACCGGCCGACGGATTCGCGAGACGATGTCCTCCCCTTCGAACTCCAGATAAGAATCCGGCAAGCCCTCCTGGTAGACCATCAGCTGGACCACGTCGACCTCGTTGCCATCCTCATCAGGCATGGTGCGTTCGAACAACTCCAGCTTTACCTTGTCGCCCAAGCCAAACAGCGATTTGATCTTATTCTTGAAAGTGGCCAGTGATACCGGATCGGTGGCCAAGGCAATCTCAGCTTCTACCTGATATCCGCTCCAATTCCTGCCATGACGGTACTGGTCGGCATAGCGGATGTCCTCGGCGTGCCGGAACGATTCTGGCTCGTTGACATAGACCCAGTGACTGCGCTCGATGCCGTTTTGTAGATTGGTGAACGTCGCGTGGTCCTTCACCACGCTCAACAATGCGGCTTGACCAACCTCATCTGCCATGTGGCATACCCGCTCCGCGTCAACCCTAAGCCTGGCCTGGTCGCTATCACTCAGATGGTCGACCAGCTGGATGACATTCTTGGTAACTTCGGCCTGATCCTGGCTCCAGTCGACGCCATTGACGGCAATTTTCTTATGGGCGAAATACTCCTGCAGCCTTGCGGGAGTCGCGTGACGGATGAAATTTCGAACAATCGGCATTACAACGGTCATCTTTGGTACAGAATCACAAAAAGTTCAAGATAGCGAACCACAAAGATAGTGGGGCTTATATCGCTTGTCAAGCACCTTTTGTATCTCTATACTGAACTTTCGAGTTCAACTATTCCAAGACGAGGAGAAATACCGTGGCCAACCTGCTAGGTGCCAAGATCAAGGAACTGCGCAAGGCCAAGGGATTGACTCTGGAGCAGCTCGCCGAGGAAATCGGTTCGGGTAAAAGTTATATATGGGAGCTTGAGAACCGGGGCGTGAAACGTCCATCTGCCGAGAAACTGGCCGCCATCGCCCGCGCCCTGGACACAACCACCGATTTTCTTGTGGACAACGGCATGACCGAGCCAACCAACGAAATCAAACGTGAGGTGTTCTTCCGCAAATTTGAAAGTCTGGACGAGGAGGACCAGCAAAAGATAGAGGACATCATCGACGCTTGGAGCCGGAAGAAGTGACGAAAAAGAAGCGGCCCCACAAGGAAGCCAACCGCATCACTCATATTCTCAACCTTACCCTACCATCGGAAAATCGGTATCCAGTTGATATTGAGATGATTGCCCTGGATCTCACACCCGATTTCAACGATGACCCCATCACCAAGGTACATCCTGATACCTTCAACAAGTTCGAGGGTGCACTGATCAAGGATCCCGCCTCCTCGAACTGGGGGATCCTATACAACACCAACATCCAGCATCCCGGCCGTGTGCGATTCACTTTGGCTCATGAGCTGGGCCATTACATGCTGCATCGCCAAGATGCCGGAATAGATGGGTTCGAGTGCGGCACCAGCGACATGATCCGCTACGACTCGGATTACAAGGAGCAGGAAGAAGAAGCGAATGCCTTTGCCGCCTGCCTGCTGATGCCAGCTCACGATTTCCGCGATCAGACAGGTAACGAGCGGTTCAGCTTCGACCTGCTCGGCCACTGCGCCGACCGCTACGGTGTCTCCCTGACCTCGGCCGTGCTGCGCTGGCTGGAATTCACACCCAAGCGTGCCATCGCGGTCTTTTCCGAAGAGGGGGGAATGCACTGGGCCAAATCCAGCACCAAAGCGTTCAAGACCGGCAAATACTTCGCCACGCGCCGTGGCTACAACGAGGTGCCCACCGCCTCGATGGCGGCGCGACAGACCTTCTCTTTTGAGGCGCGGAACGGTGTCCGCCATGGCCCCGGGGTCTGGTTCGACGATGAGGAAGTAGTCGAGCACACCATCTACTCGGAAGAATACGAGAAGACCCTGACTGTACTGCTTCTGGATGACATTGGGGGGTACGATCGGCTGGACGAGGAACCGGAAGAAGACGTAGCCGACTGGTTCTCCCGGGGTCTCTGACCGTCATTCCTACGCGCCGGCACGCCCCTTCGAGATGAGGGAGGATGCCGCCTTCCGGACAATACCGCTTATCAACAATTTTGAATTTTCAAATGGTTACCAAGATAAGCGATGCAAACATTTCTACCCGCAGAAGCACTCTCTGACGAGGAGCGGACGGCCGAAGTCGCCGAGATTCTCGCCGCTGGTGTAATCCGGCTCCTGAAATCACAAAAAGATAGCGATGTTCCTCTGGACTTCCTGCCCACCGGAAGCGTTCATCATGACCGTTATCACAACGGAGAAGAACAACGATGAGCGCAGATGTAATCGGCAAGGTGGCGGCACTGCCGTCACTGGAAAATGACGAACTGAAGAAGCTATGGCGGGAGCTGTTCGACGAACCGGCCCCGCGCAAGAAGCGGGACTACCTGATTCCCCGGCTGGCCTGGCGTATTCAGGAGCTGGCCTACGGTGGCCTGTCTGACAACGCCCAGGACCGCATCAACCGGCTGATGCGCAGCAAGGAGCAGCTCAAACCCAGCAGCAACCGGGTCAAGCGCCCCGCGGTCGGCACCAAGCTGATCCGCGAGTACCAGGGTGTCGAGCATCATGTCACCGTCACCCGCAATGGCTTCGAGTACCAGGGCCTCACCTACCGCAGCCTGTCTCACGTCGCCCGGGAGATCACCGGCACCCGGTGGTCTGGGCCGCTCTTCTTTGGCCTGACGAGGAGCAGCAAATGACCGAAAACAAGAAACCAACCCGCTGCGTAGTCTACACCCGCAAATCATCTGAAGAAGGTCTGGAGCAGGAGTTCAACTCGCTGGATGCCCAGCGGGAGGCTGGCGAAGCCTACATCCATTCACAAAAGCACGAGGGTTGGATACTGCTGCCCAATCGCTACGACGATGGCGGAATCTCCGGCGGCACCATGGAGCGGCCTGGGCTTCAACAGCTGCTGGCCGATGTGAAGGCCAACAGGGTGGATGTAGTGGTGGTCTACAAGGTGGACCGCCTCAGCCGCTCCCTGGGGGACTTCGCCCAGATCATCGATCTGTTCGACAAGCACGATGTCTCCTTCGTCTCGGTCACCCAGCAATTCAATACCACCAGCTCCATGGGGCGGTTGACGCTGAACATTCTGCTCTCCTTTGCCCAGTTCGAGCGGGAGGTCACCGGCGAGCGGATCCGCGACAAGATTGCCCTGTCGAAGAAGAAAGGCATGTGGATGGGCGGCTATGTGCCACTGGGCTACGACGTGGCCAGTCGCAAGCTGATACCCAACGACCTGGAGGCGGACCTGGTGCGGCGCATCTTCAACCGCTTCATCCGCCTGGGCTCCACCACCCTGCTGTGTAAAGAACTCAATGACCAGGGTTTTCGCACCAAAAGCCGCCGCGGCCGTGACGGCCGGATGAACGGTGGCTACCCCTTCAACAAAACCACCATATACAAGATCCTCAACAACCGGATCTACCTGGGCGAGATCCGCCACAAGGACAAGTGGTACCCTGGCGAGCACCAGGCCATTATCGACCAGGATCTTTGGGACAAGGCCCACGCCGTCATGGCCCAGGACCGATCTCAACGCGCCGCGGACTCCCGACGACAGACGCCTGCCCCGCTCAAAGGCCTGCTCTATGGCCCGGACGGCAAGGCGATGACGCCCACCCATACCCGGCGCGGCGACAAGATCTACCGTTACTACGTCACCCATACCGCCAACAAGCGCGGCTATGAGGAGTGCCCCGTGCGCATGGTACGGGCTGCAGATATCGAGGGCATCGTCTTTGACCAGATCAAGGCCATCTTCAAGAACCCCGCCATGATCGTCAGCACGTGGAAAGTGGCAGCCACCAAGGACGACCGAATCAGCGAGGAGGAGGTGCGCGAAGGTCTCCAGTCCATCGAGGCGGTCTGGGACCACCTCTACCACAAGGAGCAGGCACGGCTGCTGCAACTATTCGTCGAAAGGATCCGGGTGGAACCGGAGGGCGTCCACATCGACATCCGGAGCAACGGCATCAACAGCCTGGTGCTGGACCTCAAGGCCGCTGCCCAGGAAACGAAGGAGGCAACCGCATGAGACCCAAGATCAACCTGAGCCGCGACGGCGAGCTGATCCAGATCTTCATACCCGCCCAGCTGGGACGCCACGCGGGACGCAAGACCATCCTCTCACCCACCGGCCAACCGGTGAATCCAGACCGAAACACGGAGGCAGATGTGACGTTGATCAACGCTCTGGTCCGGGCCCATCGCTGGAACCGCTGGCTGGCCAGGGGCAAGTACGAGAGCATCAACGCGATCGCTGCCACCGAGGGTATCCGCAGCCCCAGCTATGCCTCCCGCATCCTTCGCCTGACCCTGCTGGCCCCGGACATCCAGGAGGCAATCCTCAACAGCACCCACCCGGCAACCCTTACCCTGGCCGACTTCATGGATCCCTTCCCCCACCTCTGGGAGCTACAGCGGAAGCAGTACGGATTCTAAAACCCCGTTATCCAGATCGCAGAGTGCCGATAAGCAGTCCCTTATCTTGAGTGTCCCCTTATGGGCACTATTCAGACTTTCCCGCTAAGAATGTGACAGGCAGGAGTTGGCTCAAAGCGATTAGATGAACTGGGGCTCCATACTGTCTGCAGTCGTTCGCTAGCTGTTGATACTCAGCGGCACATCACCAATTAACGGACATTCAACGTGGAGCTGAGCCGCGGGCGTTAGCCCGTTGGCTCCAGCGTCTCGTTGTGCTTCTTCGCCCGTTCGCTGGGATAAACAGCGGCAGCAAGCGGTGCGCTGGGTGTCCCAGAGTGCCACTGCGGTGACGCGACCTCGCAGAACGCTGCCTGGCGGATCTGTCATTGTTCATGCGAAGCCTGAACGCACCCTGGGTTCATGGATGTCCCAGCACCACTCTCACCCCTATAAATCAAGCAAAAAGAAAGTGCGTTCCGATTCTGAGTAGTCCCCATAGTCCTTCTCACGGTCCCAAATACGCAGCCGTATGAAGAAGGCGAGCTTGCGCCCTAGTCGTTCCATTGCTTCAGCGAGCAGTTCCTGATCGATCATAGTCGCGGTGCCGCAACGCGTCGAACCTCCCTTTGGGTGCGACGGCGTCCAATTGTCGTTCCATATCCGAATTCTCGAAACAACCTTTCCATCGGATGCAATACAGTCGATACTATCGTGTGTACAACGGATTTCGGTGTTGGGAATCGTATAAGGGGCGGGGATCGTTAACCCCAAGTTCATATAGTCGCCTTGCCATGATCCAAACGGTATCGGAAAGAGGCAACTGCAGACAGCGACCTCGTCACCCGTTTTACCTTCCGTGCTTGCTTCCTCGATCGTAATCTCTGCTGGCGGACCCTTGAGCTCGAACGTATCTGCGACCGACATCAATAGCATTTTTTCGTAGAGGAATGCACCGTCGGGCGGTTCGTAGTCCGGCGTTACGAGATGGGCACTGAGGGTGAGTTTGGCGTACTTCTGCACCGACGATGCTACTGGCGTGTCGAGCGACACGAGCATCATCCCTTCCGCTCGTGCGGCCTGCACGAGCTCGCGGATGATGGGCGTGAAATCAACGCCGGAAGTGCAGAATCTTTCAGGGAAGTCCGAGAGCCACGCCGGCCTTGCGCTGGGTTCGATATCGAAGAAACCAGCAATCCCGTGAACGATCTCGACGCAGTAGTCTTCCGCGATCCTCTGGGGCATACGCCACTCGCTCACTGCATAAGCCAGAGTCCGCAGGTACGCGGAGAGATATACCTCTCTCATCCGCTGCCAGTACTGACCCATGATTCCCGCGCGTGCATCCAACACGTCGTCGAAATAATGCGGGTAGCGCGTGTAGTGCGTGCCCAGCTTGTCACACAGGGTTTTCCACTCGTAGGCCCAGTGCTGGAGAAAGGGGCAGCCGCTGGTGCTTTCCAGCTTCCTCAGATTATTCACGAGGATCGGCGGAGCGTGCGCGGTCTTGTGCTCCTCGAAGTAGCTGCCGCCCTCAAAGTCGGCCGGAGCCCGTCCCGAGTGAGCCTGGTGCCATCCGACGACGCCGTGTCCCTGTCCAAAGGTTCGCTCCAGAATGATGTCGGCGAGAATGGAAGGGCAATGGAGGCGTGATGTGAGTGCTGTCTGTGTAGGTCTGCCAACGGGCGAGGTGAGGAAGACAATTGTGAGGCTCTCGCAGACTTCAGACTCGGTCTTGCACTGATCAAGATAGTCCAAAAGTGCGTCCGTCGTTGATGACCGCGCGCCCGGATCATTGAGAAGGTTGCGGATCTCTCTGGCCGTTCTCCAGCGTGACATTGGCACCGGCCATTTGAGCCGCTGGAAGAGGAAGGAAAGCGCGATGGGGGCCGAGTTTGCGCAGAACCATGGCGTTTTCGGGATCGGCTGTTCCCGGACCTCCTCGACCAGTGAGTCCACGAAGACAGTGGTGATTTTGTCAGCAAGCTCTACCTGCCCCACGAGCATCAGGAAGCGCACTAGATATTTGTAGCCGAGCACGAAACTGTAGCCACGGCGACGGTAGTAGGGCGCGGGCACAGACGTGTCCTTGATGTATTGGAGCCAGCGATCCGGATAGTGCTGCGCGGCAAGTCTGATCCGAGCCATGTTCTCGGTCTCGGACGCGTAGTAGCTCTGCCAGCCATGACGATGAATGTGGGATTTGACGAGCCACGGATACGCGGCCTCCTTGCCCTGGACCACGAGGCTTACAAGGAAGGCTTCGTTGAGGATTTCCTCTGCATCGTAGGTCTTCTCGCTCGTCTCGAAGTAGGAGAGGATCGCGTGCAAAGCGTGAGATGCCTTGCCCTGATCCTTCCAGTGATGGAGCCACTTCACCATGAATTCTTCGCGGCCCCTGTAATGAACGGCCGCGGCCGCTTCAACAACGGCGGCGAAATCCTCATAGCCGAACGATGTGGGGTCGACCTTGGCAGCCTCTTTCTCCCGCTCGGAAAGCTCTTCTTCAGTCGCCTTGATTTCGCGGTGAGCTATCGGCGTGCGGCCGAGAAAGGCATCCTGACTATCGAGGAGTGCACGGGCGGCAGGTTCATTGATCGCGCGGTCCTCTAGAACCTCCAGGGTTCTTTCGTCAAGGAACGTGCGGGCTAGCGCGACACTTTCCGGGGATTCAAGATCCATCACCTTCGCGAGTTCGATCAGGCACTCGTCGGCATAGGAATAATCGTCAGTCGAGAGGTGGTGTTCGTAGAGGGAGGGCAAACGCTCGGGCGCGACCTTCGCCACCACTTTGATAAGCTCAGATCTCACGTGATTCGTCTCGTCGCCATCCGTAAATTCCGTGATCTCCTCGATGATTGGGACCAGCGTATCAAGGCGTGCACGCGTGACAGCCGGGTCTTTCTCACTCAACTCGACAACGGCATCGAGCACGTCCATCGCGCCGAGGTCTTTTCGCCAGCCATAGCCGACAAGGCATTCGGCGGCGTGCGCCAGAAACTCGGCCTGTCTTCCATCCTCATAGAGGAGCGCGAAGTCCGCGAGTTGCGTCCAACGCTCAGAGCGCTCGCTGAACTCCGTCACCTTCGCTGAAAGAACTTTCGCCTCGTCGGTGAGAAGCGCCGCCGCACCGTCCTTATCGAGGAGAGGAATCCTGTCACCCACGTTGCGTGTCACCCAGATCTCGTCCGACCAATGGGCGGATTGGCGCGCCATACCCAGCTCCGGGGCTGGCACCTTCGTGTTGCCGGGGTCGGAAAGACCAAGGAAATGCAGATCAACGGCGATGCGTCGGAGAACCTCGTTGAAGGCCCGATACTGTGCATATTCTCTTTCGGGAGCTGGACCCCACTGGACCGGCTCGACATCCACTGCTTCGGAGTAGACAGCGGAGAAGGCGGGAGCGAGCCGGCCTTCCTCGATGTTCCTTGCGATCTCCTCGAGCTTTGCCAGACCCAGCGGTAGCCACCCCAAATCGTCTTCGCCGAGCCCCGGATGGATCATCGAGTAATCGCTGCCTTTCGCGCGGAATCCTACATACAGCGCGATCCAGAACGCATCGTAGAAGAAGGATGTGACGTCCGCGTTCTCACCGAGCGAATACCGCTCGCGGATGAGGTCGCCGGGCACCGGAGGGATATGCACCTCCAGCTTCGCGTCACGATCACGCCAGAGGAACCAGCACGCAGCAAAGGCCGAGAGAGGCTCCTTGCCGAGAGGGACGAGCTCCCTGACATCCGCGCCTGCGAAACTCGCCGCGCGTATGAGCGCGTCGTGGATTAATCGCCGCTGATCTTTCCACTTGTCGCCGCTCAGTGCCTTACGGACGAGCTGAAGCCCCTTGATGTTTCGCGCATCCCCTAGCAAACGGATGAGCCTTGAGACATGGGGCTCGGGCTTCCTGAATCCGCGCACGTAGTTTAGCGTGCGTCGCACTGTTTCCTCATCCATCAGCGCACTGACCGAGAGGATCTGATCCGAAAGCTTCGTGAACTCATGCTCGGGACGGTGACGCAGCGCGATCCATGCGTTGACGCGGCGAGCCATTTCATCGAGGCACGTCGGCAAGGTCTGCGAGGACATTTCATCCGGGGCGAGGCGGGCGAGCTCTGTCACTTCGCTGTCGGTCAAGTCGTGGATGTCGTCGAGAAGGTTCAGTGTCTGCTGGCGGTTGTCGGAGACCGCGAGCGCGGTCGCGCGGTAAGCGGCAAAATCCCTCGATTGAAACTTGCGCGCGTTTGAGATGCGGGTCTTAAGACTGCGAAGGGATACTGTTCGCGGCAAGTCTCCATCCTCGAAGGTTTTCGCTTCGGCGGCGGCAAGGATGTTTTCGATCTGCTGATCGGGCCAGCCCTTCGCGAGGGATTCGACGACCCAATCCCGCATTGCGCCCGCGAGCAAATCCTTGAAGTCCCCGGCCTGCGCTTTGGCGAGCCACAGCCAGCCCCACCGCCAATATTCAGGCGCATCATTCGCAAGCCAGTTGATGATCTTCGGCAGGAGCGCCTGATAGCTTTCCGCATGATCCGCCCGCTCCCGCACCCATGCGAAGATGCTCGAGTGGAAGGGGACCATGCCGACGTTGCGCGGCTCCAAAAGGTAGTCGATCTGGCTGAAGTCCCCGAGCACCTGCCTTATGCCAAGGCTTGGCCAGAAGAAGCCCGATCCCGCGAGCATGTGGAGGGCGTTCTTGGCGTCCGCACTGAGGTGAACCCAGAGTCCCCGATAGTAGGCGCGGATATCTCCGTCCGGGCACGGCGGGAGCAATCGGATTTCCTCCGCAGACGTTGGGCGGCCTGCGCGTATGAGCCCCTCATATGCGTAAATCAAATGCAGCGGGTGGCCCTGGCTGATATCAAAAAACGCTCCCGCGATCTCGTCGAGCATTTCTGCGCGCCGCTGGGGCGTCGGATTAAACCGAAGGATGAGTGGACGCGCCTTGTCCTGCTGCAGCACCCAGCGATGGACCGCGACCTCGTCCATACGCGGAATCTCGATCCAGTCATCGTCGTTCGCGATCGTCAGCAGCTTGCCGGGCAGCTGCTCGTCGGGGACCCGCTGCGTTCCGATGATAAGACTGGCATTTGGCGGCAGCGGGAGTAGCTCGTTGAAGAGGTGATTGAGCTGGTCGACTCGCTGCGTGTCGCGCCACACATGATCGAGCCCGTCGATGACGATGTAGAGCCGCTGCCCTTTGGCGGCGAGGTTGGCTGCGGCAATCCCGATGGCGGACCGCAACTTGTTGGCATCTTCCTCGACGCCAGCCATGGCTTCGGGATGGCGCACAGAGAGCTGGTCCATCAGAGAGGTCGATATCTCGTTAAAAGAAATGCGGTTGGAACTGGAGTCTTCTGCCGACAGAAAGTAGTGGTGTCGAGTGACGGCCGCGCCTTCCTTTTGAAGCACCTGCGTCAGATAGCTGAGGTAGGTACTCTTCCCTCGTCCGGGCGTTCCCCAAAGGATCGTGATCGGTTTGTCGTCCTTCCCGATGCGCCCACGAATGGTTTTGTCGAAGTGCTCGCTCGGCGGGCCATAGCCGTCAGGGACGATAAAGTCCTGCCGGATCGGTTGCGGACGGCGCTTCGTGATGAGTTGTACAACATGCTCCCGCAGAATACGTCCATCGGGCTCCGGCTGGTTCTTATAGGTCGCCCAACGCCGTACGTTGTGGCGAAAGGCGAGCCAGCCTAGCGAATCTGTGTCCGTAGGCACGAGCTGATCGCGCAAATAGTTTTCGTATCCGTCGAGGTCCGGCAGACCTCCCAAGAAATCGAAGGCCCGGAAGAACGTCTTGGCCTCGGCGGCACCTCCGCACGCACTCTCAACTGACTCGCGAATTTCCTTGGGTAGGAGGTCAATGTCGACCTGTGAACCCTTAAGACACTTAGCAAACTCCGCGGAGGGTATGCGGTTTGTTTTAAGGCCAGCACTGTGGATTGGACCCATCGCGGCGACGCGGGCGAGGGTCTTCGCCCACTTTTCGAGCATTGAGGTTCCGTTTTTGGTTTTGGAGAGAAGCCAGTCCCAGTCAAGCTCGTAGCGGTCGGAGTCGACCGTAAACTTGACCTGTACGAACTCGTAGGAACCATCCTTACGCGCAGCCACAACGTCATCGAGCGCTCGGTAACTCGTGTCGTCCGCCTCGAGCTGCACCCACGCATAGAGCTCAGGGTCTCGGTACTGGCGAATAAGCACCTCGATGCCGGCGAGGTCTTGGTAATCGTAACCGGCTCTTGGTATCGCGGCGGGCTTTATCTGGACTTTTGCCATCATGATACCCTGCCGTAACTATGGCCTGCTGCCGGTTCCGTGGACATACCCATGCTCAATAGTATATTAGGCCGATTACGTAGTATTAGTAACAGCGCCGCTGCGGCCAATCACAGATGCGTTAGGAACAAAGAATACGGTGTTTTTCTATTAAATCCTAATACCTATAGCCGATTTTAACTCTGCCGAGTTTTCAATAGTACCGTTCCTGGCAAAGCCGTCTGTGACTGTTTTTTAGCATTACCCCATAACACGGGCGAGGCGGCACCGCCAATGACCGATCACCGCCGGTAGTGCCTGTTCATGAGGCGAGAACTTAGGGCTGCTTTCGCGGCAAAGCGGCCTCTGAGTGATCATTGCGCAACGGTCGGCTTTTGGGCCGCACACGGTCTGCCTAACTCAACATCCGACCGGCAGGGAGCCGCCTAAAGCGATTTTCCCTCGATCAACCTGCCTTGGCATATTCTGTTCGTTCGGCTCGGTTCCATACCCCCGTGTTTACCAAGACCAACAGTTATGTAACCAGATCGGCGATAGCCCTGGGTACCCCCGACACTGGTACCCGCCAGTAAGCGCCCTGGATGTTCGCCCCGGTTTTTCCGGGGCCGGTCTTCGAAATCGAACAAAAGCCGGGCAAGCTATCTAACCCATTGATTTACTAGCTTCCTGCAAGCGTAGCAACAGCACTTGATGGGTACGCTTTCTAGGGCCAGTCACAGAGAATATCGGCCGAAGAGAGAGCCAGCGAGGGCCAATGTCGGGATGGAATGGAAATGGCCAAGTACGCTTGACCACCCTGAAGGCCCCGGAATAGCGGGGTTCAGGCACAAAAAAACCGGTTTCAGAGAACCGGTTTTTTTGAGTTTTGGCGGAGAGGGAGGGATTCGAACCCTCGGTACGCTATTAACGTACACACACTTTCCAGGCGTGCTCCTTCAGCCGCTCGGACACCTCTCCAGAAGGGAGCGC
>Ga0256846_1000022_pt1 | contig 72162 bp, 57 predicted proteins | sample TevniametaG_FD_189098 | JGI IMG/M metagenome (GOLD analysis project Ga0256846, IMG submission 189098) | Tube worm associated microbial communities from hydrothermal vent at the East Pacific Rise, Pacific Ocean - Tevnia | ecosystem: Host-associated > Annelida > Integument > Unclassified ...
TTTATTTTTTAATTTCAGATCAAGCTCAATATATCCCATTTATGACTCCTTATATTTCCATTCGGATTATCACTAAATTCGGTTCCATACTACCATGTTTTGCCCCTTTTGTCTAAAGGATCGGGTATCACTTCACCGTTTTATAAAACACTTGACTAAAATTTACCAATATCATATATTAGGATTGAGCATGGTTACGATTTAAAGAGGATTAAGTGTATAAAAATCTAATCCCCGGAAAATATCCGATAACGGTCGAAAATGAAATGATAAAATTTTCGATCGGAAGGAGACATTTCGGAATCTCAAAAACAAATTTCATGAACAGTAAAACCGCTCCCGTCGATTGTATTTTTGATCTGAAAAAAACCGATACCCTTTTTCCTCTTCGAAAAGGGATCGGCAACAATTTTTTTTTCGGGAAATATTCCGAATTTCATATTAAGATCGATTTTAACGACCTAGAAATAGAAAAAACACCTTTTCTACAAAAATAACGTTAATGTACAAATTTGACTAATAAAGACAAACATAGTAATATCCTGAGTTGTATATTTTAGAATGTATAATTATAAGCGAAATTGTGTTGTAACAATAAAGTCACGGAGGAGTTCATGAAGTTAATCCATGTATTTTTAATTATAATTTTTATGTTTGTTTCAGTTCCGGCTCAAGAAATAATTGATCTGGGAGTAAAAGCGGATTTTTATGAAATGCAAGCTGATGCAAACAATGTGGTTCATATTTTTTGGTTAAGGAAAAATATCCCCTATTACGGTCAAGTAAAAAACAATAAAATTATAAAAAAAGAAACCATTCCGGGGCTCGGATACGTTGCTGTAAACAAATTCAGACCGAGAATATCCGTTATGCCTGACGGATCGGAAATTCATATTGCATATGCCCAAAAAGAGATTGGGCCAAATCAAGTTAAACACGCTTACAAGGATAGTACCGGTTGGCATGTTAAAACCGCTTACACCGGAGATTTCGGAAGACTTGTACAATATATTTCCTGTGCAGTTGACGGAACAGGTGTCACCCATTTTATTTTTGTTAGATATAGAAACGGATCAAACGATATACCGGTAGTATATGTAAGAAAAGCACGCAACGGGCAATACATTCAGAAAGGATACCTGTCCCCTAAGACTGTTCGCAATATTTGGCCCGATATTTACAACGATAAGCAAGGAAATATTCATGCCGTATGGAGTATTAACAAAAGGACAATCCATTATAGATTTGCAAGGGCAGGCGGAGACCTTTCTCAAAGCCCTACAATAGATATTCCGACAAAAGACAACTCTGCAAAACAACCCGATATCTTCGTTGATACTGAAAACAACGTACATCTTGTATACCTCTCCTACAACCTTCCCGGAGCCAGAATCAATCAGGGACATTCTTATGCAAGCCTTGACAATTTCGATTTTACAAAAACAGAGTATTGTAATCCGAGATTAATTAAGATGGAGGGTCATTATCACGATGATCCGGTTATCGCAGCAATAAATCCTGAGAATGTTTATATATCATGGGCTCAAGAAACCGATGCAAATAAAGTAACCACAGTTGAGTTGGCAAAAAAAACAGATGGGGTTTGGAGGATGATCCATCTTGATAGAAATGCAATGCTTAAAACAAATTCGAAACCCGCCATTGCAATGAGTAAGAATAAAGTACATATAATCTGGAGATCAAACACCAAAACTCTTAAAATGTATACTGAATCCATCGGGTACAGTCAGGGGATATCGGCTCCTTTAGACGGAGAAAATGTTTGCGGTCCCTTGGTGTATTTTGAAGCAAATATCGATCCGCAGGTTGTATCAAGTGTGGAATTTTTTGTTGATGGAAAATCTATCGGTACATCATCAACGGAACCTTTCTCAATCAAATGGAATACCGGAAATGCAAAGCTCGGACAACATTCGTTAAGTATAAAGGCAACAAAAGCCGACAATTCCATAATTGAAAAATCAATAACCGTCACCCTTAACTGTCCTCCAGAACTTAGTATTATTAACTTGGTTGACGGTGGATGTGTTTCGGGAACAGTTAAAATTGAATTGTATGCAAATGATGACAGAGATGAGTTAGGTAATGTTGAACTATACATAGACAATGTTCTTGTTAATACTTTCACTTCAGCACCCTATTCTTACGAGTGGAATACAGTCGGAATAAGCGAAGGAAGCCATACCGTTAAAGCCAAAGCATATGAAGGAAGCGGTCAAACAAAAACCGATAGCGTAACAGTCACAAAATGTCCGGTTTATCAACCATTGAACATTAGCGGTGAATTTTCACTGAAACGGACGATCTTCTTCAAAGAGAGTTCCACAATACTTCAATGGGAAGCAAACCCTTTGAACACTTCAGTTAAAGAGTATAGAGTTTACCGTATCCTAAAAGGAAACAAGCAACTTGTAAAAACAACGGATCCCGGAAATTTAAAATACAAAGAGGTTGTTGACGATAGCATTGAGAAAATTGCATATTCCGTTACTGTTGTTGATACATCGGGAAGAGAATCTACGGGAGCATTTGTAGTTCTTAAAAAGTCGAATTAAATACGTAATTAGGTTTATTTAATATATTTTTTTCGAATAAATTTGATTATGTCCGGTTTTACGGATACACTTTTTAATAAAAGATTGTTTTTCCTAAGGTTTTTTACCTTAAATCTGAAAAATGACAAATCCGAATCCACTTTAATAGGATAGGACATTTCCTTTGTGTGCTTAAGTTTAAAACTTTTTAACTTTTTAGCCTTGGAAGAATATATTTCATACTCAACCTCTCCATTTCCATTACGGAAAAAATCTCCGACTAACGGCTCAAACACAAAAGTTAATAGATAATCACCCGATTCCAAAGGAAATATCGGACTCTCATAAACACAACAATCCTTTTTTAATTTATCTGTTAAATCAAACGTATTTATAAACTCATACAAAGAGAGATCGACCGATGTATCCTTATATACTTTTTTTACCCAGTCAGGATATTTTGAGGAAGAAAATATTTCCGGAATCTTCTCTAAATTGATATTATTAAGTCCGAACTTTTCAGAATGTAATTTTTGTTCAAATATCGGTTTGACAACAGCGTAGTAATCCGGAATTTTAACAGGATTAAATTTTCCTTCAGGGCAAATTTTAACTGAATACATATACTGTTTGTAAAACTCACTTTCATTGATTCTTTCAATATGAATCTCCCTTACCAACTCCTTTACTCGTAGCCCTCTTATTACCTTCTCTCTACCGTTAATACCTATTTTCATAAGCGGTAATGAATTGGTGGAAAAAATTTTCACTTCAAACGAACCGATTCTATTCTTTGAATATATTCTGGTAAAACAATATCCCGAATTGGACATTAATAATCCTTGTGTTTTCTCATATCTCTGTTTCGGATAGAAAAAATCACCTCCGTTTTCATAGTACATCGTCGGCAACTCAATATTTAAAGTACCGACAGGATCAATCTTTCTCAATTCCTTAGAAATTTTGTAAAGAAAATGTATGTTATAATCCCAATCCTGAACTTTTTCTCTCTCTATTTTGTGAAAAACTTTAAAGTTTGAAATATCTATAAGATAGGGATCTTTAGTTTTACCAAATTTTTCAAAGTCCCATTTCATTGACGTATTAACCTGTATAAAATCAGGAATTCCCCTTCTTCTGAAATACTTTTTTATTCTAAAATTTCTTCTGAATCTGACATCCCCCTTCATTCTCGGTGTCATCAATTGTGATCCGAATACATACTTTCTATCATTAAGATTGTGTTCTCTCCTGTATTTCAGTGTGGATTCCGATTTTGATTCAACATTAAGCATATTAAATCTTCTCATTTCAGTTATAACCCTATCAAATGAAAAATAAACAATCGGTATAAAAAACATAACTGTTATGGCTTTCTTAACATTTCCATTAATCTTCCGGATATTTATAATATCTTCCAAAAGAAATTTAGATGTCAACAATATAATTGCAGGAAAGATCGGCAACAAAAATCTTCTCCCGTAAAATCCCGTAAACCCGAAAAGGAGGATGTAAATAATAAGAAAGATCGAGAGTAAAATTCCTTTTTCGTTTTTCTTAAAAAATGAAAATACAATTCCGGCAATAAGAGCAACAAACAAAATGATTCCGAACTGATCTTTAATATCGGATATAAAATGAGCATAGATTGAAAAAGGGGAAAGATGTTGAATATAAACACTTCCGTCATTGATGTTGTATACTTGAATTAATTTTTTAAAATTTCCCAAAGGATTCACAATCCAATTTGGGGAGGCTATGATAAATCCAAAAAAACCTCCTAAAAAAAGGATGGAGAAACTACGAAAAAATCCCAGTATTTTTTTCCTAATAAATATTGCGTAAATAATTACTACAAAGAAAACCGCAATATTATATTTTGCTGCAAATGCAAGCCCGAAAAAAAATGAAGCTGAGAACAGTGATCTTTTTTCGGGTTTATCTACAAAATCCAACAAAAAATAGAGAGAAACCGAAATTAATAGAGTAACCAGAATATCAGACTTGAAAATATGTGAATGGAGGATAAAAACCTCATTAAATGCAATCAACAACAATGAAACAAAAGCAATGCTTAAACTAAAAAATTTTTTCCCTGATTTATAAATAGTATAAACCGTTAACATACCGAATATTGCAGAAATATATCTCCCCGCTTCGATCATGAAATTATAACCTAGACCTGTATACAAAAATTCATATCCGGTTTTAATAATTCCCAACAATAAAAAAACAGACTTGTATAACAGAGACAAAAGAAAATGTAAGTATAAAAAAAGCGGAGGATATTGGTTTACCGGAAAAGGATTTTCATTAAATCCCCATATCCAATTTGCTATCATTCCCTCATCAACGGATTTAAAAGGTACCGAGTTTGAAATAGAGATTAGAAATGACAATAAGATTAACAAAAAAACCAGAATTTTTATAAAATTTTCCCTGACAAATAGATTTTTGCGAAAAAATGGTAAACTTAATTTCATCAAATGATATTATAGCAGTTTTAAATTAGTGTCAACAAAACCGACTACAAAGTCAGGAATAGTTTGGGGTGCACCGTCACCCAATTTATCTCGTTTTGAAAAAAATATGATTACTGAAATTTAACTTTTTTATTTCAGTAGCAAAGCATCATAAAGAATTTCAATCGGATGAAATGCTTTTTTACCGGTTCCGTCTTCAATATGCTGCCGGCAACTGGTTCCGGAAGCGGAAATAATCACACTTTCTGAAGTTTCCCTTACTTCCGGAAAAAGCACCAACTCTCCTACCTTCATCGAAAGATCATAATGTTCGGTCTCGAACCCAAACGAACCTGCCATTCCACAGCAACCAGAAGGGATCTCTTCCACTACATAATTGAGAGGGAGTGATAGCATTTTCTTTGTAGAAGCAGTTGAAGCAATTGACTTCTGATGGCAATGTCCGTGAAGTTTTATTTTCAAATATTTGTCGGTAAACCGATTACTTTTAATATTTCCCGTATCAATTTCTCTGCTTATAAATTCGTCAAACATAAGGCAATTCTCACCTAACTCTTTTGCATCATTTCTTAAATCCATTCCCGAAATATCAGGATATTCGTCTCGAAATGACAAAATTGCCGACGGCTCAATTCCGATGAGTGGAGAATCATAAGTTATAATATCCTTTAAATAATTAATATTTTTTCGGACAATTACTTTAGCCTTTCTCAACATCCCTTTTGAAAAGAGAACTCTCCCGCTCTGAACATGCTTTGGGATTTTTACATTATACCCGAGTTTTGTAAGAATATTTATTGCTTTTATCCCAATCTCGGTATCGTTGTAATTAGTAAATTCATCTGCGAAAAGATAAACTGTCTTTCCCTCATTCTTCTTATTACTTAAATTTTTCCTTGCCCACATTCTCAATGTGATCTTGGAAAGAAGTGGTACTGATCTTGCGGGTGCAAATCCGATTGTTTTTTTTATTATAGTCGAAATACGACGATTCGATAAAATAAAATTGTATAAAGACGGAAAAACACTTCCGATCTTGTTTACAAAAGAAATATACCCGATCAATCTTGTCCTCAACGGTATTCCGTTTGATAAATAATAATGGTGCAGAAATTCAGCTTTATATTTTGTCATATCCACATTTGAAGGGCACTCCGACTTGCACCCTTTGCATGAGAGACATAGATCAAGGACTTCGTAAATTTCTTTGTGGTTAAATTTATTTCTCTTTTTTGAATTTGTTAAAAATTCCCGAAGAATATTAGCACGTGCTCTCGTTGTGTTCGACTCATCACCCGTTGCCATAAAACTCGGACACATAATTCCACCGAAAATTACCGATTTTCTGCAATCCCCCGATCCGCTACATTTTTCAACAGCCTGGAGTAGCCCCGTCTCGTTTGAAAAATCAAAGAAAGGCTCTACAAATTGTTCACCTTCTTGCCGTGAATATCTAAGATTGGAATCCATCGGAAAAGGATCAACAATTTTTCCCGAATTGAATATATTGTCAGGATCCCATGTTCTTTTTATCCGCCTAAGCAATTCATAATTTTGTCTACCGATCATTTTCGGAATAAATTCACTCCTCAGCAACCCGTCACCGTGTTCACCCGAAAGAGATCCCCGATATTTTTTTACTATCTTTGCAGTATTCTCTGCAATATCCCTAAAAATTTTCACTCCGGTATTTTTTTTCAAGTTAATCATGGGTCTGATATGGAGCTCTCCGGTTGAAATATGCCCGTAAAATACACTTTTTAAGTTATTTTTTTTTAGCGCTTTTTTTATATCCGAAATGTAGTCCATTAAATCTTCAGGATGAACGGATGTATCCTCTATTACAGAGACAGGCTTGTAATCTCCCTGAATATTGTGAACAACACCAAGTCCGGCTTTTCTCAAAGACCATACTTTATTAATATCCTCACCGATTAACATAGGGTAAGCGTATCCCAACCCTTTTTTTTCCAAATCCGATATCAATGTTTTAATTTTTTTGTTAAGTTCTCGCTTTGAGTTCTCCGCCAACTCAATTATCAATATTGCCTCAGGATCACCTTGAAGAAAAAATCTATTCTCAGCCTGCTTAATATTGTCCTTTGTGCAGTCAAGAATAAATTTATCAACCAATTCTATTGCTCTGGGATTATGTTTGAGAACCGTTAAATTAGCCTTAACAGACTCACTAAAACTCTTAAAATGGGCACATACCAAAGCTTTTTCCGAAGGAGGGAGAGGAACAAGATTTAGTTTTAATTCCGTAGTAAATGCAAGAGTCCCCTCCGATCCGACAAGAAGTTTGGAAAAATTAAAACTATCCGTTCCGCCAAACGGTTCGGCATCAAGAAAACGGTCAATCGCATATCCCGTATTTCTTCTTTGTATATCAAAACGGGGGTATTCAAGTTTGATCCGATCCCTGTTTTCTTTAACTGACAAAATATCGGTAATATTTTTATACAATAAGGATTCCAGCGAATCACTTTTACTCTTCTTGAAAAAAGACTCCGCCCTTTCGGCTCCGAACTCGGCTTCGCTTCCATCCGAAAGGATTGTTTTCATAGATATTATATGATCTCCTGTATTGCCATAAACAAGCGAATGCAATCCGCAAGCATTGTTTCCCGCCATACCTCCTATCATGCATCTGTTTGAAGTAGAAGTTTCGGGAGCAAAAAAAAGTCCGAAATTCATAAGTTTAAGATTTAGCTCATCAAGCACAACACCGGGTTCAACCCTTACCCACTTTTCATCACTGTTTATCTCAATGATCCCATTCATATACTTGCCTACATCAACAATAATTCCATTTCCGACAACTTGCCCCGCCAAAGATGTCCCTGCTGCTCTAGGGATTAAACATATTCCGTTTCTTTTAGCAAAACCAATTAGCTTTTTAACATCTTTTTTATTTTTAGGAAGGGAAACCGCTATCGGGATAAGCCGATATTCGGAAGCATCCGTTGCATACATGATCCGCGAAGCAAGTGATAAAAAGATATCTCCGTCCAACTCTCCCTTAAGAATCATCAACTTATTTTGTAAATCATTAAAAGGCATTTTTCCTTCTTCAAACAATCCGATCATGTAGGTTTTTATTGTTTATATTCTTTCACATTTCTTTGCAGGGATCAAATTTACATTTGATTTGCCAATATACAAGTTTGACATTTAATACTTTTGTCTTTATATAACTATGGGAACATCATGATTAATAAAATTTCAATTAAAACATCGGATACAATTTTTTCTACCTTAAAAATTTTTCTTGCAATTATTTTGATAATGCTTTTTACATCACTTAACGGTAAAACAAACAATTCCTCCGATACCCAACTCGACGATACGGTAAAATCTCTGATTGATAAAGCATTTTCTAATATTGCATCCGCAAAAACAGGAGAAAAATTTCTGCTTGAGGCTTTAAAAATATCGAAGATAAAAAATCCGACCGAAACCGGTGTGGTTTATTCGGAGATTGCAAAATTTTATAAAAAAACCGACCGGCACAAAAAGAGATTGGAATATCTGAAAAAGGCATTGATTTTTTACAAAAAACCTGAGAACAAAAAAAAAATGAGCGAGTTTTATAAAAAACTCGGGAACGAATACTTATTCCTCAGTAAATATGAGGAAGCAGAGAAGAATTACAGAGAGTTCGGGAAAATCTGTGAAGAGATAAATAATAAAAAGGGGTTTGTTGATTTCTTAAATAATCTCGGCGTGGTTTACATCCACTCCTATAAATATTCCAAAAGTGAAAAATTTCTGCTACGTGCTTTGCAATCCGCAAAAAGATATAACTATAAAAAGGCTGTTTCTCTTGCATTAAATAACCTGGGAATCTTGTATAACAATACTGGCAAAACCTCAAAAACCCTTGAGTGCTATTTCGATAGCATTAAGATTAATGAAGAGATAAAGAATATAACCGGATTGAGTAGAACATATAACAACATAGCAATTGTATATAAAAATAGAAAAAACTACGTCAAAGCGATGTCATACATAGAAAAAGGGATCCTATTAGACAAAAAAAATGGTAATAAAAATCTGCTTTCATCGAAATACAATACCAAAGGATTGTTGTATGTTTTGCAAAATAAAATTGATAAGGGATTACCATACTTTAAAAAAGCTTTGAACTTAAGTTTGGAAATTGAAGATTATGACGCTTCAAGCAAATATTACGGAAATATTGCAATTTCGTATAAAAGCTTAAATAATATCCCCTTTGCGATTCTCAACTATAAAAAATCTTTTGAAATGGCAAAGAAAACTAATAACATTACATCTCAAATTATTTTTTTTGCAAACATGGGATGCCTTTATATAGAGCAGAATAAGTTCAAAAAAGCCGAATTATACTTAAAAAAAGCGTTAAAAATGTCAAAAAATTACAAAATATTGTTTTTAACAAGGAATGTATATAAAAATTTATACGAATTGTCGGATGCAAGGAAAAACTATAAAGATTCTATACGCTACTACATAAAGTATACCGAAATCAAGGATAAGATCCTTAATAAACAATCAAATGATAAAATTGCCGAAATGCAGACAAAATATGAATCCGAGAAAAAAGATAAAGAGATAACAATCCTCTCTAAGAACAATTTATTACTAAAAAAAGATAATCAAATTAAAAAGCTGGAAATAACTCAGAAAGATTTTAAAACGAAGATCCTTATTGTCGGATTTGCTCTGGTTTTAATAGCTTTAATACTGCTGTTTTTAAAATATAAAAAGCTTTTTGCTTTCTGGAAGAAAAAAAACCACATCAGTTCTTACAGGCTCGTTGATAAAATAGGCTCCGGAGGAATGGCTGTTGTTTTTAAAGGATTTCATACAAAGAACAAAACAGAACCTGTCGCAATAAAAATTCTCAAAGAAGATGTCAACGCCGATGCAGACCAAAAAAAAAGATTTTTTAACGAAGCGAATATTTTAAAAAACATCAATCATGAAAATATAGTCAAAATATTTGAAGTCGGTGAGTTTGATAATCAGCTTTTCATTGCAATGGAATATATTAAAGGAAATACACTTGCTTTTGAAATAAACAAGGACAAAAATCTATTGGGAAAACACGGGATTTTCATAATGAAACAACTTATCAATGCTCTCTTTGAACTTCACAAACGGGAAATAATCCATCGGGATTTAAAACCTGAAAATATTATGCTGTCTGAAAAAAACGGTGTACTTTCAGTGAAACTTCTTGATTTCGGTCTTGCAAAAACACAATCATTAAACAGTTTAACAAAAACCGGAATGATTCTCGGTACAATATTCTATATGCCGCCCGAGCAATTATTTCATTCCGTATTCTCATTCGCCGGAGATATTTATTCACTCGGAATTATCTTTTATGAAATGCTTACGGGAGAAAGACCTTACAAAGGAGATACCACCGGAGAAATTATGTTTGAGATTTTAAACAAAGATCCTGATCCCATAACAGCAAAAAATCATGATATTTCCGAAGAGATAAATAAAATTATCTTCCGAATGATGAATAAAGAACCTCAAAAAAGACCGGACATAATTACTCTTATGGAAAAATTCAATCACTTTGCTGTTTAGCCGGATATTTGATTTTATCTCTTTTTTTTGAATTAAGTATCGCTTTGTTCATCTTACTGTGAACAAGTTCATTGTTGACTCAAATGAGATTGAACCTTGTTTCCTGAGAATTACTTTGTTGGAGTGGATATAACAATGCAAAGTCAATTCTTTAAAATTGGTATGATTATTGCTTTGAGTAATCGTAGAATTGCTGTTATTAAGGAGAAATAAAGTGAAGAAAGTAAATCCTATTAAAATGGTTATTACACTATTTGTTTTGGTTATATTTATTGGAAACAATAATTTCGTTACGGGAAAGAGTAAAGATAATCTATTCAGAGTTTCCGCAGGATACGGAGTCCCTTACGGCTACATGGGAATAAATTTTGAAGTAAACCCGCTATTGCCGAAAAATCTACACTATTTGAATAACTATTTCAGTTTTTCTCTTGGAGTGGGATACAAAGAGAAAAGACTTCTTTTTGCTCTCGGTGTAAACGGTTATCCGCTTGGACGAAAAGGATTTATTCAACCGAGACTATCATTTTATTATGCAAAAATAGATCGGATTCTTGATATTTATAACACTTATGAAAAGGATTACGATACTATTGATGCTATATGTCTTGGCGGAGGCATTGTTTTACAATTATCGGAACAACTATCCTTAACGGGAGACGCATTTTACTTAGCCCATGTATATAACGATCTATATTCAAATCACTCAAGATTCAAGTTTGCGGTTGGAGGTCAATTTGATTTTAAAACACCATATTCCGAACAAGTCGGTAAAACCTCATTTTTAAGCACCGGTATCGGAATAGGTATCCCATACGGAGCAATTGGAGTTAACATTGAGATGAATCCGTTACTTCCGGGTTCATTGGGGAAAACTCTTCATAATTATTTCAGTATAAGTATCGGTTCGGGAGTCACAAATGCAGGCAACACATATTCTTTTGGAGCCAGAATATACCCGTTGGGGAAATCAGGAAAGTATCTGCCTCGTATTGGAATTTACGAAGGAACGGTTGCTATGTATATCGGGAGAAGCAATTTTTTTAATCTTGAAGGTGTAGCTATATCTGCAGGTATTCTATACAAAATCAACAACCGTATATCATTTGATTGTGATCTTGTCTATATTGCCGACATATTCGGATGGTCGCGAATTAATACTTCCAGATTAAAAATTTCCTGCGGTATTCGCTATACATTAAATAATAAAAAGAAAGGAGAATAACATGGTGACATGCAACAAGTGTGGGAAAAGTTTTGATGTCAGTTTATCATTAGTGGCGGAGGGGGAAATACATATTGCAAAATGCCGAGTATGCCCGACAAATGCTATTTATGCAGTATGCGAATATTGTACAAATCTTGACCAAATTCAAAAGAATCCCTGCCCGTCATGCCACGCCCAAAATATGTGGGAAATAAGCAAAATGGTTCCGGTATAAAAAAATCTGTATGAGGATTACTTACTTCTATTAATATTGAGTTTCTGCATTTTTTTATGTAATCCCCTGTAAGTCATATTTAACTCTTTTGCTGATTTTGTTTTGTTCCAATCATTTTTTTCCAAAACCGCAAGAATACTGTTTTTGTCGGGTTTTCTGTAGAACACTTTTTCCCCTTTCTCTTCCGTATCGAAAATAGAAAAAGATTGGGATGTAATTTCCTGAGAGATCAGATTGGAATCCACTACTTCTCCCTCATCTGCTAAATTAACAATACTGTTTATCTCGTTTTTTAATTGCCTGACATTTCCGGGCCAATTATAATTTACCAATGTTTCATAAGCTTTCACGGTGTATCCGCCTATATTTTTACCCATTTCATAAGAAAACAGATTTGTAAAATGGTTGATCAAAAGAGAGATGTCTTCACGCCTTGCTCTTAAGGGAGGAATAATCAGAGTCCTGTGAACCAATCTAAAGTAAAGATCTTCTCGGAATTGATTTTTAAGGATCATATCTTTCAAATTTTTGTTTGTCATTGATATGATTCTCAAATCCACTTTTATTGGTACCGAACCCCCAATGCGATAAAATTCAAACTCTTGCAAAGATCTCAACAGTTTTGCTTGAAGATTAAAAGGCATGTCGCCTATTTCATCAAGAATAAGTGTACCTCCCGACGCAAGTTCAAGTTTCCCCTTTTTTAATTCTATTGCGTTTGTAAACGCCCCTTTTTCATGTCCGAATAGTTCCGATTCCAATAAATTTTCCGGTATGGTCGCACAATTAATGGCAATCAAAGATTCTTTATTCCTTTTGGAATTATAATGAATCATGTTAGCAAACAATTCTTTACCTGTCCCACTCTCCCCTTGAATAAGTAGAAAGATATCGCTTGAAGCAATTTTCAATGTATGCTTTATCAAATTTTTCATTGTGGAATTTCCGGTAATAATTTTTGTTTCCGTACATTCGGGATCGGGAGATAAAATATTTGTCTGTGGAGATTGAGAAAAAAGTTTATAAACAAGTTCGATCTCTTTTGCAAGAGAACAAGCAAAGTCCAAAATATCGGGGTTCAATTTCCCTAACGGCTTGTCATCAACGTAAACAAGAACACCCTTGTATCGTTTAAGTTTCACCGGTATGGATCTGAAAAAAAACTTACTTCCACTCAGAGATTTATAATCAACTTCTATATCAAACAACCCTTTTTCTTCTCGAAACCTCTCTATAATGTTGGTAACGTCAGAAAGATTCCCACCGGAGAAAATTATATTGTGATTATCCTTCCCATGTGACAATAAAAATATAGACCCCATTTCAGGAAGTGACTGAAGCTTCCTTGACAATAGGTTAAGGAATTTTGAAAAATTTTTACTCTTTACTCCAACAATCAACAACTCTTCCAAAATAATTTTAAACAGGCTTCGGATATTATCGGTTTTATTCATATTTCCGATATTCGAATATATATTTCCGGATATATTTGACGGAGTAAATTGATGTGATTTTAATAATTCATCATCATTCCCCTCTTTTAAAGTAAAGCTCATCCGACCTAAAACAAATTTTTGATCTATTTTTATTTCCGCCTTCTTTACCTCTTTACCGTTTACAAACGTTTGATTCTCCGATCCGCTGTCTTCAATAACTATCGAACTCCTACCAACTCTAATATTAAGATGGGATCTTGAGATATACGGTTCGTCTATTATCAAATCGTTTTTTTTACCCCGTCCGACAGAAACAAACAGTTCGGTTAAAGGATATCTTTTTTCCAATCCGTTAACATTATATGACAAATATTTGATCATTTTTTATCCTTCCGGTAAAACATTTCAAATTTTACTTATTCTATTTTTACTTGTCCTTTTATCAACCACTCAAGCTACCACATTTACTAAAATATTCCAAGAACATTTTATTGATGGTCTCATAAATAAACATAAGCATTTAATTTTCGTAACAACTTTATTATAATAAATTCAGGAGAAAATATGCACACCAAAAAATTCTTAATTATTATTTTTGTTTTATTTTTATCTTTAACAATCTTTCCCAAAAGAAAAATTCTAAAAAAAAGTGAAAACCCTTTTCAATCCATTGTAAGCGGACTAAAATTTAGATCCATAGGTCCGGCTTTTTCTTCGGGAAGAGTTGTGGATATTGCAGTAAACCCCAAAGATCATAGCGAATATTATATTGCGGTCGCATCGGGAAATATATGGAAAACATCTAATAACGGAATAACATTTGAACCCGTTTTTGAAAAATACGGTGCATATTCAATCGGATGTTTGGCGATCAATCCTAAAAATCCAAAAGAGATTTGGGCAGGCACGGGAGAGAATAATCACCAAAGAGCTCTCGGATACGGTGACGGGATATACAAAACCGTTGACGGAGGGAAAAATTGGAAAAATATGGGACTTAAAAATTCAAGACAAATTGGAAAAATATTAATTAATCCGAATGACACTAATATTGTTTATGTAGCTGCTGAAGGTTCTGCATGGGGTCCGGGGGGAGACAGAGGTCTATTCATGACATTGGACGGAGGGAAAAATTGGAAAAACATATTAAAAGTCAGTGAAGATACAGGAATTAACGAACTTGTTATGGACCCTTCAAACCCTGAAATTATGTTAGCTTCTTCTGAACAAAGAAGACGCCACGTTTTCACAAAGATCAACGGCGGACCCGAATCTGCGATTTACAAAACAACAGACGGAGGGAAAAATTGGAGAAAAATTACATCCGGTATCCCAAAAGTTGACAAAGGAGGGATAGGACTTGCCATTTCTCCGGTAAATTCTATGGTGGTCTATGCAATTTTTCAAGCTGCCGACGGAAAAGGAGGATTCTACAGATCGGAAGATCAAGGAGAATCGTGGGTAAAAATGAGTTCTCACTTCAGTAGCAGTCAATATTATAGTGAGATTTTTTGTGATCCTGTTAATGTTGACAAAGTTTACTCTGTTGAGACCGTAACTCACTATACCGAAGACGGGGGAAAAACATTTAAAAAACTCGGAATAAAAAATAAACATGTAGATGACCATGCATTATGGATAGACCCGAAAGATACCAGACATCTTATAATCGGAGGAGACGGCGGAATTAATATTACTTATGACTCGGGTAAAAATTGGTATCACGTCCCGAATTTGCCGATAATACAATTTTATAGGGTCTTTGTCGATAATTCAAAACCTTTTTACTTTGTTTACGGTGGAACTCAAGACAATGCCAGTATGGGCGGACCGTCAAGGAATATTAATCGTGGCGGGATCAGCAAGGGAGAATGGTTTATTACGAATTTTGGCGACGGATTCTGGTCGGCTGTCGATCCTACCGACACAAACATAGTTTATGCGGAAGCACAATATGGTGTCATGGTTAGATATGATAGAAAAAGTGGAGAAAAACGGTATATAAGACCTGAACCGCGAAAAGGGGAGAAAACTTACAAGTGGAACTGGAACACTCCGTTGATAATCAGCAACCATTCTCACACCCGAATTTATTGTGCCGCAAACAAAGTTTTCAGAAGTGATGACAGAGGGGACAGTTGGAAAGTTATTAGTGACGACTTAACTGCAAAAAAAGATAGAAATACTTGGAAAGTGATGGGAAAATTTTGGAGTTCAGATGCTGTTGGAAAAGATGTTTCCACCTCTCTATTCGGAACTATAGTATCTCTTGACGAATCAATTTTGGATGAAAACTTACTTATCATAGGGACGGATGACGGTATTGTTCAGGTGACAACCGACGGAGGAAAAGGATGGAACAGATACTCTGCATTCCCAGAAGTCCCGAAATATACTTATGTTAGCGATATAATGGCAGACAGATATGATAAAAATACCGTTTTCGTGACATTCGACAATAGAAAAAGAGACGATTTCAAACCTTATGTCTTTGTCAGCAACAATCTCGGGAAAACATGGAAATCAATCTCGGGAAACCTCCCTAAAAACGGTACGGTACACACGATCGCACAGGACCACATGAAAAAAAATCTCTTATTCGTCGGAACTGAATTCGGAGTTTTCTTCTCGATCAACTCCGGAAAAAACTGGACTCAACTTAAATCCGGAATTCCGACAATCTCCGTCAAAGATATTGCTATTCAACGCGATCAAAACGATCTTGCTTTAGCAACTTTCGGAAGGGGATTTTATATCCTTGATGATTATTCATCTCTTCGGGAACTTACACCCGAACTTTTGAGAAAAGAAGCACACCTATTTACTATAAGAGATTCGCTGCAGTTCATTCAGACGGGACAAAAATACGGACAGGGTTCAGCCGAATATTTTGGAGAAAATCCAAAATACGGGGCAATGTTTACTTACTACATTAAGAATTCCCTCAAGTCCAAAAAGGTCATACGAAAAGAAAAAGAAGCAACACTTTTCAAGAAAGGTGAAAAAATCAAAGTACTCACATGGGATGAACTTAGAGAAGAGGAAATGGAACTTACACCTTACCTAACTTTCACAATAACCGATTTAAATGGAAATATCGTAAAAAAGCTCTATTCAAAAGGGAAAAAAGGTATCAACCGCACTTACTGGGATCTGTCAATGAACTGGAATGACCCTATAAAATTCAAAACAAAATTCGATCCTCTGGCTGAACAAAACGATCGATTTCCTGTAATGCCCGGAAATTATAAGTTGACTCTTTCAAAAGTAATTGACGGTGTTGAAAAAAATATAGCAGGACCGGTGGAATTTACGGTAAAAACCCTGAATAATGCAACCCTTCCCGCGACGGACAGAGTAGCTCTGGACCATTTCCTCAAGAAAGTAACAGGATTATCCAGAATAGTTAAAGGTGACTTAAATGCAGCATACGAAATGAGAGAGCAGATAGAACAGATTAGGCAGACTCTTCATGCCATACCTTCCGCCCATGAACTTATAATAAAAAAAGCAGCTAAGATAAAAAAAGAGATCAGCGATATTATTTTTCAATTCAATGGACATTCACCAAAGGCAAGCAGAGAAGAGATACCTCCTACCCATCCGCCACTAATCTCAAGACTCACATCAATCCTTCGTGCACAAATTTCAACCACATCCGCCCCCTCAAAAAGCCAATATCGCTCAATTAATATTATCACCGAAGAGATGAAACCTATAATTAGAAAACTGAAGGATATTAAGAATAGGATAAACGATATTAAAAACAAATTGGAAAAAATAAATGCTCCATGGACATCGGGAAGAATACTTGAGTTATAAATAAAGATTATTAAGCCGGAACCGAAATAAAAGATAATGATACAAAAAAATCTAAGGAGATCATGATGAAAAAAACAACACTTATATCATTAGCCATAATTCTACTTATTCTGTTTATTTCAACTATTGCAGCGACAGAAGATAACAATTTATCGACAATTGAGAAACTTAACAAGCAAAAAGAATATTTAAAAGCCCTGGACGGTATCAACAAAGAGATTCAAAAAAATAACAAATCATATAAATTGTTCAGAACTAAATCCACAATTTTAATAAAATTAAATCGTTATAAAGAGGCTCTTCAGGCAAGTATAAAATCGTACAACCTATCCAATCGTAAATCTCCTTGGCAATGCATGGATATCCTTTCAATATATTTAAAACTAAAAGATAACGAATTGGCATTCAAATGGCTTGGTGTTGCAGTTGAACGGGGACTTATATCATACGGAGTACTTGACGATAAGGAATACGACCCGTTGAGAAAAGATGAAAGATTTAAAATTATTATAAATAAAATAAAAACCTCTATCGGTATAGGAAAAATGGCAAAGGATTTCTCCGCCGAACTGATTTCAGGTGAAAAAATATCACTTGCAAAACTAAAAGGGAAAGTGGTCCTTATTGATTTTTGGGCTACATGGTGTCCCCCGTGTGTTAAGGGGATCCCCCATCTCAAAAAGTTTTACAAAAAATACAAAGAAAAAGGATTTGAAATTATTGGAATTAGTCTTGATAAAAAGAGAGAATTGGTTGAAAAATACGTTTCCGAAGAACAAGTAAAATGGAAAATCGTTTACTCCGGAAAAGCCTGGTTTGATGATATTGCCAAACTATACAGAGTTAATTTGATCCCTTCTTATTGGGTTATTGATAAAAATGGGATTCTGAGAGATTTTGGCACACATCTTCGAGACGAACATAAACTTGAACATGCAATAAAAGAGCTTCTTTAGTTAAGAAGCACTAAATATTTCAGATACTTTGCGAACGACCGAGTAGTTTTCAAGGTTAAAATAGTCTACTATTTTTTCTATCATCCCTTCTCTGATTACAATGATAAGATTTTTATTATTTAAACTCTTTTTGTTTTCAAGAATATTTTTTAAGGAATAATAAAAACCTTTTCCAAAAAGTTCAAGAGGACCGATTTCATCTATAATAATATTTTTATACTTCTGGAAAGATTCGATTATCTCACCGTTTGCTCTTATAAATCCTCTATCCGAGAATGAATATCTTCCAATATTAACAATTTCCCCATTGTATTCATCTTTATCTATTTCAGCTTGGTATGTTTCCCCTGATGACACCGAATAAAAATATCTCTTCCCCGATACCAAAGGCATCAGTATCCCTCCGACAGACTTTCCTTTTTTTGACCATTCCCATAGTCTTGTTGTTTTTCCCGAACCTATTTTACCTGAAAAAATTGTTACCATTATTCCACACTCTCCAAACTGAAAATATACGCAAATGTTGTAATTATAAATTCACTTATTCTTATCGGTAAGAATCTTCCTTGTGACTCTCTCCAACAATAAGCAACTATCGATTTATAAAGAGGAATCCGATTGAGAACGGATTTTATTTCCGATGAATATTTACCTTTTTTATTATTAAGAATTTTTTCCAATTTGCCGGTTACATATGGAGAGACAACAAATATCAATAAACTCATGATCAATATGGATCTTAAAATCATTATTATTGCATTTACTGCCAAGTTTTTAGAAAAACGGGGAAAAATATATGTGAAAACAATTATCACTACCACGAGAGAAAAAATCATAATTACCGAAGGAGAAGTTATCCACATTGTTCTCTTTTTTCTGCCCTTTATGTCTGAGGGGACTTTTTCGATAACATCTAATTTAATATTATCAATACTAACTTCAGCGTTTCTTATCCTATCGGGAAGTCCGGCTGCAACAACACCCGCAACAATTCCCGCAAACATATGAACCGCAGAATAGATCCCGATTATCCATAAACTCATACTTGTTATCCTATCGACAAATGGAAATCGAGTTGTTATGAATCTTCCGAGTTCATCAATCGAATACCAGAGATTATTCCCATAGACAACAGTATAAAAAACTATCTTCTGAATTGATGAAAGAGTCAGAGTAAGTATTCCAAGAAGAATTGCCGAAAAACGATATAACTTTTTCGAAACAAAAAGACCCATTCCAATAACTACCTGAATGAATACCGCCAAATAGGCAAGGGGGGGTGTATGAGGGCTAACAGCTGCCTTAACAAGGAGAACGATCATCATCGATTTTAAAATATCTTTTTTTGATCCGGAATAAAACCAGATAAGAGAAATAAAGATAACCGAACAAGAACCGATGAAAAGTCCTGCAAAAGGTAATCTGAGTGCATGGAGTATACCACCGAGCATAGCTTCACTTAAAGCCCACAAAACGGTTATACTATTTACAACACTGTTTTTAATTATCCCTCCCCGCAATCTTTTTATTATAGATCAATGTCAAAATAGCTTCAATGGACTTTTGATTAATTTCCTCCGTTTACCGAATAAAACAGGGTGTTCACCGAAAAAACAGAGCGAAATAAAAAAACTGCAAGTATACTGTTTGTGAGGAATAAAGGAGGTAATATGGAAGAAAAAAAAGTTTCATTTTTTAGCGGTAAAGTAATTTCGGGAATATTGATAATTGCTGTCGGAGTAATACTCCTGTTAGGTACACTCGGATACGATCTTGATATCAATATTTGGGATTTTTGGCCACTTATTCTCGTTGCAATAGGGATAAAAATCATGGCTTCCCATGATGAATCAAATGATATTTTGTGGGGATTTTTTGTTTTTGCTATCGGTATTTTATTTCAATTAAACAAATTGGATTATATAGATGTCGGTTTTCACGATATCTGGCCGTTAATTCTTATATACATAGGGATAAAAATTATCATTTCAAGTGGAAAACATGGACATCATTCAAGGAATAACAGAAACCACAGGTATGAGAAAGATATAGATGTTAAAGGTGATAAAATTAATATTTCGGCAATTCTGGGAGGCGGAGAATACAACTATTCGAATAAAAAATTGAAAGGTGGAAAAATATCTGCTATTATGGGCGGGTGTGAAGTTGACCTTAGAGAGAGTAATTTTGAAGGTAAAGAGATGATTATCAACGTCTTTACCATTATGGGTGGAATCGAAATGAGAATCCCTCAAGATTGGGATGTTGTATTTGAAGGAACTCCGATCCTCGGTAGTATGTCAGACAAGACAAGATCTCTTAACGGATCTGAAAAGAGACTCATAATTACCGGAGAAGCAATAATGGGTGGAGTTGAGATAAAAAACTAATATGCATCCGGCTTTTAAATCTGGAAAAGATATGATTGTCGCAGGACTCCTTTGGAGTCCTGTTGCTTTTTGGACAATAATACTTCACAAAACTTTTACCAAAGCAAATTTTACCAAATCATCTATCCTAATCATACCGCCAATGATATTCCTTTTCGGTATTTGCATTTCCATTTGGTATCTAAGCAAAGGACTCCCCTTTGACAAGGAGAATATCTTATATTTTTTAGTACGCCACTCATTATCAATGATCCTTATCCTTGCCGTATGGATTGGAATCTCATCCGGTTATGCAGGATTATTAAATGAATATTCCCCTGATGGAGAATGGAAAATACTCTTCAATTCTTCCATACCTATCCTCGCGGGAACAGGGGTTCTAACATATTTTCTTTCGCTTTTAATATACTACCTCTCAATGGCAAATGAAAAGATCCGTTCTGCAGAAAAAGAGATCATCCAACAACAACTTGAAGCCAGCATATCGGAACTTGAGGCGTTGAAGACAACAATACATCCCCATTTTTTATTCAACAGTTTGAACCTGATAAGCCCTCTTATTAACAATCACCCGAAGCGTGCATCCGAATTAATATCTTATTTGTCGGAATTCTTGATCTACAGTTTTGAACGCAACATTAAAAAAAATTCCACCCTTAAAGGAGAGATTGAACATATAAAGAACTATCTTTCCGTAGAAAAATTCAGACTTGAGAATAGATTGAAGACAAAATACCACATAGAAAAAGGGACGGATAATATCCCTGTTCCACCTCTGCTGCTTCTTCCAGTAGTTGAGAACAGTATTAAACACGGAATTTCTCAATTATTAAAAGGGGGAACAATAACCGTTAGAGTATTGAAAAAAGAGGAACACTTAATGATAAGTATAAGTAATCCTTTCGAAGAAAACGGAAAAAAACTTAAAGGGAGGGGACATGGTCTCAATAATCTGAGAAAAAGGCTTAAAATATACTATAAAGGTGACGGCGGCATCCTCACCGAAAATAAAAACGGAATGTTTAATGTCCGTATATTTATCCCTTATTCAAGGAGCATTAACTTTGAACAATAAAATAAAAGTATTGATTGTCGATGATGAAAAACTTGCAAGGGACTCGGTCAAAGAACATCTTAAGAGACATCTCAATATTGAGGTTATAGGTGAATGTGAAAATGGCTTCGAAGCGGTAAAAATGGTACATGAATACGGACCCGATATTGTTTTTCTGGATATTCAAATGCCAAAATTAGACGGATTTGATGTTATTGAATTGCTTGGGAAAAACCTTCCGTCAATTATCTTCATTACTGCATTTGACGAATATGCACTTAAAGCATTTGAAGCTCAAGCAATGGATTATCTCTTAAAACCCGTAAAAGCCGACAGATTCGATAAATCAATAAATAAAGCGATAAAACAGCTTTCAAATAAATCCGAAACCAAAATAAAGAATCTTATTGATGAAAATAAAAAAAACTACAAACCTCTAAATAGGATTCTTATCAGGGATGGTATCAACGTTACAATACTTGATCCTTCGGATGTTTTGTACATTGAAGCAAACGATGATTATGTAAAAATACATACCGGTGAAAAATATTGGTTAAAAAACGGAAGAATGAACGATTTCGAAAATAATTTGGATCAAAGAATTTTTTGCAGAATACATAGATCATTTATAATCAACATTAACTATATGACAAAGATTGAACCATATTCAAAAGAGAGCAGAATAGTAAAACTTAAAAACGGGAAATCACTTCCGGTAAGCAAGAGCGGATATTCCCGTTTAATGCAACTTATGTAATGAATTTTAAGGTAAAAACATGTATTATGTGAATCAATGGGAAAATTGAAAAAACTGGAGATAAAAAGAACAGAGGTTGCTATATTTGCCTCTGGATGTTTTTGGGGAACACAATACCATTTTGAAAAAAAAGATGGTGTTATTTCAACAAGAGTGGGATTTACCGGTGGTCAAAGGACCAATGCAACATATGAAGAAGTATGTTCGGGAACTACAGGACACGCCGAAGCTGTCAAAATCACTTTTGATCCGGCTATTATTTCTTTTGAAGAACTTGCTAAAACTTACTTTGAAACACACGATCCTACTCAGCTTAACAGACAAGGTCCCGATATCGGAACTCAATACCGTTCGGAAATATTTTATTCAAATTCAAATCAAAAAATGATTGCGGAAAAACTCATAAAGATATTGATGGAGAAAGGATTAGACATAAAAACAAAGTTAAGTAAAGCAGTAGAATTTTGGGAAGCCGATAAATACCATCAAAACTATTACAGAAGAAAAGGGGGAACTCCTTACTGCCATATCTACAAAAAAAAATTTTGATATTTCTATTTTTACACTACCTTAAAGTACCCCATTTCTCCGTTAAAATCCCGCCGTCACCCATGGCGTAAAACCGACCATTCTTTGGAAAAGTTTAATATCATCACAGAACATACCAATAAGAACATTCTTGGAGAGAAAGAGATTCATGGTTCCACGATTCTTATAGTAAGGATCGGTAAATCGGACTATGTTGCCATTTTTTTCAACAGATATACCTTTACTTCTTATGTAGTTTGAGTATTTGAATTGAACTGCTTCAACTTCCGAGTGAATATCGGATACAATAACAAAAAGTTCCAAAATTTTCCCATGAATAGAGTATTTTCTTGAGTAGACTTTATTAAGAAACGAGTGACCGAGAAACCCTATGTTTACATATTTGTCCGTTCTGTAAATCTTGTTCTCCGAAGGAAATTTTGAGAATATTTTCGGATACCCTTTTTTATATTTAATCCTTTTCGAAATATTAAAAGCAAGATCCTTAAGAATTGATTCTCTTTTGTCCCCAAGATCAAAACCGCTTAGTTTAACGTATATAGGACCTTTAAAAAAATTGAGAATACCATCCTCATAGTATCCCTCTGTCCCAATATTGATGAAATTTCCCTTATCGGGTTTCTCCTGAGAATATATCCCTAATCCGTTGGGGAGATCAGAGTGAATATAGATATCAGCTGTTATTTCCCCACCACTGATATTTTTATATTTGCGAGAGTATAATGTGACAAAATCAAAGTTTAGGAACAGATCTGCCCCACCGTTTATGTACTCAAAGAGCGTTTCCGGTAAGTAAATTTCTTTCTTCCCATCGAAAAGAAAACCCTCCATTTTAGGAAAAAATTCATTCCCATCAGATAATTTTCCCTGAATAATTGAAGCTGTGAAAACTATGATAATCAGAATAATATTAATTGTTTTTTTCATTTCACCTCCGACCACCTCACTACACGAGTATACATTGGCTCTGTATCTTGTCAAACAAGAATAATAAAACCGTTTACGTTTGATACTGATAATTTTTTATACTTACGGAATAAACACTTTTTTACTTTCTAATTTATTTTTATCACATCCGTGTCGGTTTTGTCCGTATTGAGGTCTTTTACATCTACAATAATCTCATAATTACCGGATTTAAGCCAACCGAATCCTAATGAAAGATCTACCTTATCCTTTGTTGTTTTAAGTGTTTTGCTTTTATCGAATACCGATTTTCCAAAGTTATCATTAATTCTAATTCTAACGTTAAGTACTCCACCTTTTTGATTTTTTCTCATCAAATAATTTGATATCGAAAATGACAGCTTCTTTTTTTTGAATTTCAGATCGGATATGTTAACGCTCGGTACTTTAATCGTTGAAGAATATTTTTTACCAAATTCAGAAATATCTAATTTTCGACCATCATTATATTCAAGTTTATATTTTTTATTACTTAACTTGATATTGACGGATTTAATCTTTTCACCCTCCTTTGGGACATAGTTAAGGACATAATATATATCCTGTTTCCTGACAATCCGATCCATCTCCTTCTCCAAATCTTTGGTTGAGACCAATTCTCCTCCGTTTTTTTTTGTCAGACTCTTGAGATTATTCCTCAGGTCAGATGATATCTGCGTGTATTCCATGTTCCTGATAAAGTCCGGAAAAGCGGATGGAATAAAAACAGAATGAAATGTGACCCCGACTTTAGTAAGAATCTTTGTGATCTGTTTTGTAGGAAACCCTTGGCCGACACTTAAAGCCTTCTGAATTGAATTAAACTGTCTTGATATAATTCTTGAGAATGTAATATCCTGAAGATTTTCACTAACCTGCCAATTGGATATCTTTGAACTAATAACCCGCAACATGGTTCCATTCAATACTATTTTCGGAAACATCTCTACTTGAAAAAAACTTATTACCCACTTTTCTCTCTTTACATTCTGTAAATATTTTGCAAAATTATTATATGTATTCACATTCGGGCGAAGATATCTCCTCTTGTAGTCTTTCCATATTATAAGATAATTCTTAAGGAACTCATTCATAAAATATATATCCCTCTCTCCCTGATCAAGACCGCCACTTCTTCCTCTGACAGCTAATTTAAACTTTCTAAACCTGGAAGTCCTTTCTATATCTTTAAAATATACCATCATTCTCACATGGGCTTTTTTACTCTCCGTTTCAATATGTTTGTATATTTGATCGGTAATACCGTCTTTATCCTTAAAGTTTTTAAATAGCTTTGTGGTACCGTTAATAAAAAATAAAACCGAATCGTTTTCTCTTAAAACATTATTTAAAATATAATCAACACCTTTCTTTATTTCCGGTGAAAATTTTGTGATATTCAAATCAATGATAAAGTGGCGTAACCGGCTTTCACCATTTTTCGGACTCAACTCCGTTCCTTTATCCGCAAGCTGTTTCTTTACAAGAGAAAATCCCGTTATATTCCTCCGCTCTCCATTAACAAACAGGGAAAAATCCTCCCTCTTTATATCCTCCACTATCTTTCCTTTACAAAAAACTCTTACCGGAATTTCAACATTTGTTACTATCACATTTTCACGAATTCGTTTTTCCTGACTAAAAGATAGAACAAAAAGGACAAAAATCATCGTTAAAATAAAAACCGTTTTAAATTTCATAAACCCTCCCTGACATTTATTAATAAAGATAATAGTTAAAACGTAAACTACACACAATAAGTTTTCCAAAAAAAAAAAAATATCCGGTTTGTAAAAAAAACTTCTTTCCTATTCTTAAAAATTATTTTTGAACATTTAAAGATTTAATACGTTGTTATTATAGAATTAAATTTAGGGGAAAAAATGAAACTAAAAAAATTTTTACTTTTTATCGCAGTACCGATCATATCTGCCACATTTATCTTTTCAACCGTTAATAAGTCAATTTCTGTTGATGAAGGAACGGAGACCAAAGGTTCACTCAGTTCCGTAAACGGTAGTATTTCCATCGGAAACAACGTTGTTGTAAGGGGATCACTCAGGAATATTAACGGAAGTATAAGAACAGGGGAAAAATGTGAAATTAAAGATATTCTCAAAAATGTTAACGGTTCAATCAGTCTGGGGAACAACTCTTACGCATTAAAAATATCAACTGTTAACGGAAGTGTCCGGCTTGGAGATAATTGCAGAATAAAAACTATAATCAAATCCGTTAACGGATCTATTAAATGTAAAACAGGAACACGTATAAGAGGGGGAATAAGTACTGTAAACGGATCTGTAACTCTTTACGGTACTGAAATAGGGGAAGGAATAATCACCTACAACGGACACATAGAGATTAAAGGAAACTCCATTGTGAACGGAGATATAATTATAAAAAAAAGCAAGCTTGGTTTCTTTGAAAAACTATTTAAAAAGAAAAAAAAAGAATTAAGGATAAAACTTTCCGGAAACTCTTTGATAAAAGGAGATATTGTTAATAAAAATGAGAACAGGGATGTAATACTAATACTTGCACCCGGATGCAAAGTTGAGGGGAAACTCATAAATATTACGGAAGAGAAATAAAATTTTATCCCAATTTCCTTAATTCTTGAAATTTTAAGGTTATCGGGAGTGTTAATTCACTATCTGATGGAAATATATTTTTTCCATTCCGCAAAATCAGAATAGCCATTTAATACTCTCCGATAACCCTATAAGATTACTTTAACAAACCGTTTGATGTATAATTATCAAATGGCAGTTGAAATACAACATATAGATTTGGATAATCCCCACAGGAAACAATTTATCCATGCTGCAAACATCCTGAAATCCGGTGGTGTGATTGTATATCCGACAGATACGATTTACGGTCTCGCTTGTGATGTTTTGAACAAAGAAGCGGTATCAAAAATTTTTAAGATAAAAAAAGTTTCACATCATAAACTTCTCAGCTTTATATTTTCCGATCTTGCAGATGTATCGCAATGGGCTCATATACCCAATCATGCTTTCAGAATAATGAAAAGAACTCTCCCCGGAAAATTTACTTTTATACTTCCTGCTTCCGGTGACGTCCCTAAATCAATAATGGGAAAAAGAAGAACAATTGGAATCAGGGTTCCTGATTGCGAGGTTGCAAAAAGTCTTGTTGAAGAATTGGGACGACCACTACTAAGTACCAGTGTCCCAAAAGGAAACGACGATTATTTCACAGATCCTGATGAGATAGCGGAAAAATTCAAAAACGATATTGATATCATTTTGAATGCCGGAATTATCCCTAATCTCCCCTCAACAGTAATTGATTTTACAACCGATCCCCCCGAATTAATTCGAGAAGGTGCGGGGGATATTAACATCGTAATGGTCAGCAAAAATTAAAACACTTTATCTTCCATACTATATACTATTTATTCATCTTAACAAAACTCTTTTCCTGCCAAATATATACCTGATCACCTCTTCTTGCTATAAACGGGAGCTTCAATCCTACCATCTCACCTTTTAATGCCGACTCAACAAACTTGTGTTCTTGTTGAAGTTCTTCCACACTTAGAAATTGGGCGGGAGTTTTTTTACCGGTAATAAACAATCTGTCACCTTTCTTAACGGAATTACTTCTGATTATTATCTCCGCAACACTAATCTTTTTATAAAATTTTGTAATTTCTCCAAGATAGAGTTTTTCATTTTTGTGATCAAGTTTTCTGCTTATCCGGTTATCGGGTTTTCCAAAATAGAAACCGTCGGAAAATCCTCTGTTATAGACTTTGAGAAGATCACTATACAATTTTTTTTTTTTTTTTTCTGAAAGTCCCCCCTCAAAATAGAGATCAATAGCTTTTCTGTATGATGATACAACAACATTAATATACTCCAAAGATCTCATTCTCCCCTCAATTTTAAACGAGTGAATCCCCGCTTCAATCAATTTATCTATAAACATGATTGAATTCAAATCTTTCGGACTTAAAAGATAATCTTTCCCGACAATATATTCCGCTTCACCGGAAGAATCCTTTATCTCAAACTCTCTTCTGCAGGATTGTCTGCATTCTCCTCTATTTGCCGATTTTCCCCATGAATACGACGACAGGAAACATCTACCCGATATACTGACACACATTGCTCCATGAATAAAAGTTTCAATCTCGACACTTGACCTGAAATTATTTGAACTTTTTACAATAGATTCAATCTCCATTAACGATAGTTCCCTTGCAAGAACCGCACGCTTTACTCCAAGTTCCGAATAAAATTTAAGTGATTCTTGGTTAGATATACTTGCTTGTGTCGACATATGAATGTTTAATCCGAGGTCTTTTGCACTTGAAAAAACAGCCATATCCCATAAAATCACCGAATCAACGTTTGCTTCGGATGCTTGCTTCAACACACTCTTCATCTTCGGTAATTCACTATCCATCACGATAACATTCAGAGTAAGATAACCTTTTTTCCCTTTCCCATGAAGAAAATTCATTATTTTTTTGATCTCAAGAACATCAAAATTAGAAGCATTTGCTCTCATATTTAGACCCTTGACACCAAAATACACACTATCCGCACCACTATTTACAGCGGTAACCATTCCACTCCAGTCTCCGGCAGGACAAACAAGTTCAGGCTTTATCTCTTTTTTCTCTTGTAAAATAAGATGCTCCCTCACACAAATTTTATGAAATTTCCCTACTATAGTCAATTTTAACAATAATTTTGCATAATTTAAAAAACAAGAGAAAACAAAAATACAATTTTATTTTTTGCCGACAAAGAGATAATACAAGAGAAATCTTTGTTGACTATTAAAATTGCAAAAGTTAAAATAATCTGGTGAGAAAACTCTTTTACATCTTTCTATTCCTTTTTGTGTTCATCCCTATGCAATCTTCCGTAAAAGTTGATTACTTTACTCTCTCCAACGGACTCACTGTCCTTCTATCCCCTGATCATAAAATAAATTCCGTGTGTGTTCTTACCTACCACAAGAACGGGGTAACAAGTGATCCACCAAACATAAGAGGAGCATCATACCTTTATCAAGGATTAATGTTTCTTAAAACAGAACATCTTTCTCCATACGAAAGAATCAGATTTGTCATGAAAAACGGCGGTAGAAGTAGCGGTAAAGTCAATTATGATAATTCCGTATTCTATCAAGTTGTCCCTGCATCGGATCTTAATTATGCTCTATGGCTTGAAAATGAAAGAATTCTTAAACTTAATCTATCCGATAGAGAAATAATCAACCAAAGAGCAAAAGTATACAAAAGAATATATAAATTCATAAACGGGAGTATCCATTTCAGAGCGGAAGAGTGGATCAGAAAAGAATTGTATGGGAATTCCGTTTACAAAACTCCTCTTTACGGAGATATTGATAAACTAAATGTATTTAACTCAATAGAAATAAGGAGAATTTACCGGCACTTCTCTGACCCCAAAAATATTATACTAACAATATCCGGTAATTTTGACGAAAATGAAATTCGCGGAAAAATCAAAAAATATTTCAGCAACCTCGAATCAAAATCAATTAAGATTAGAAACCCTGTCACCATCCCTTTAAATTACGGATATAAATACAAAAACTGGATGAGAGAAGTAATACCGGAGAGTTTTATTATCTTCGGAATCAGAGCACCAAGTAAACTAAGTCTTGATTATGCTTATTTTAAACTCCTTGTTTACTATCTTGTTGATAAAAGGGTCTCAAAGCTAAAGAGAATATTTAAAAGTAACTTAAAAATGAAAATACGGATCTCTTTTAACTTTTCCGATAATATAGGAGCAAACGTCCTTTTAATAAAAACCTCATCAAAAAAAAGATCCGAACTTGAGAAAGTTAGATTTTATATCCGTAAATTATTTGATATGCTTATGAAGGACAAATTGCCATTAAGTGAATTAAATTCAATAAAATCGTTGATTGAGATAGATTTTTTGAAAAAAGTTACTAACCTTGAAACAAGAAGTCTTATACTCGCTGAAAATTTCCATATGTCAGGAAATATTGATTCTGGAAATATATTTCTTAAAAGAATCCGAAAAATAAGTTCGTTTGATATGGTAAGGATATGTAAAAAATACCTTCGAAAGGAAAACATGGTAATTCTAAATGTATTTTCAAAATAAAATCAAATATCTCTTTTTAATCATGTTTATCATGGTTCTTATATCCGATCTTGGTGCGGGAATTCTGGAGCAAACCGTTGAGCAAACCAGTTCAAAAGGTTTGAGGGTAAGCCTTGTTAAAGATCCTTCACTTCTATTCATTCATGCGGAACTTGCTGTATATTATTCGGATATATCGAACCCTTCCATACCCTATCTCACTCTTATGAGTATATTTGACGATCAGACTAACAATCCTCAAACGGGTCTCAGAAATATTCTCTTTAAAATGGGGAACGACTATAAAATAGATTACAAATTAGACCACTTCATTATCAAAATAAATTTTCTTCGCTCAGACATTAAACATTTTGTATATTTCTTAAAAAGCTTATACTCTTATAAAGATTTTTCACTAAAGAAATTCAATTACAGTATAAGAAACTTTTGGGATCTATTTAGAAAGAGAGGTGAATGGAAACAAGTTATCGCAGCTCAAGTAGCTTTTGGCAAACTGTTTAAACAAGATCATTCAGGAAAATTCCTCATATCACGATCAAAATTAAAGAATCTCAATTTATCACATATCAGGTCTTTTTTTAAAAACAACTATATCCTTGCAAATTCATTTCTAACACTTCGTGGAGATATCAGACCATATTTTGTTTTCGGATTAATCGAAAAAGTTTTCAATAATTTTAAGAATAGAAAGCCAAACTATGGAAAATTCAAGTATAAGAGATTTAAAAATAACAGAAAAATTATAATTGTTGACATCAATGAGAATATATCACCTTGTATATACTGGATTTATCCCGCATCTTCTCCGGATAAGATGGTTCATTATCATAACATTATTGCAAATAATATTCTTTTCGGATACCCTTTCGGGAGGATTTCGAGAAATGTGGCGGCGACGGGAATAAGAAATTTTAACATTACCAATTTAATACATTACCATAGAAATATTTCTATTCTTTGCAACAAAATAAGAATAAATTACAAAGATATGGAAAAATTTATTTTTATTGCCGATAGCACAATAAATAAATTCGGAAGAGGAAGACTCAATCGGAAAGAATATCTTGATAGCTATAATTTTATATTTCAGAAAACGAAAATTGACTCTGATAATTTTGAGATAAAAGCAATGAGAAAAATTGCCGAATCTTTTATAGGTAATTTAAAAAACAAAGTGAAGATATTTAAATCGAACCTATTAAAAAACTTAAACTATGAAGACTTCTTAAAAAACATATCGGGATCATTCGGAATCTTTAACGCAAACAAAAACAGGCAAGAGGGAATTATAGTAATATTTGGAAATGCAAAAATCATAAAAAAGTATCTCCGAATTATGAATAAGGAAACAATAAAATTATTTTGAAATTTCATTACTAAAAATCAATTTCTTTTAATTGTATTTTTGACATTTTTTTTTTATTTTTTTACAATAATCTCAGATTTTGGAGATTGGAAAGGAAATCCCAAAATTAGAATTTCCCGTTAAAGGTAAAAAACATAACGGAATATCGGAGGAATCATGAAACAAAATATCCTTTTTTTTATTATTTTTCTACTAATAGGAGGTTTAAACATGCCACAAGAAACAACAAAAGAAAAAAATCGTGAGGAAGAAATTAAAGTTTTAAAGAATATTTTAGAGTTAGCAAAACTGCAAGGAGATATTTTAAAAGCAAATATAGCTCCATCTGAAAATAAAGGTTTAAAAGGGAAGGTAGAAATTAAAGATGGTGCAGGATATTATGCCGAAATACTTGCTTATTACGCTCTTGATGATTGTGCAGAGGAGATAGCAAAAAGCATTGTCAATAAAATAAATAATCAAAAAACATTGATAATTTTGGAAAATTCTGATCTGTCGGAAAAAGCTTTATTGTGGCACTCTGTTTTCACCGAACTGAAATTATTGAATGACGAATTAAAGACATTCATTAATAATTATTCAGCTAAAAATTCCGAGTCACTTAAAACAAGATCAATAAACTTTCCAAAAATTGCTACAACTGCCCTCGGAGCCGCACCGATCATACTTGGTGCAATATCAAATATTACATCTTTTTTTAGAACTGACAGAACCATTATAAAAAAAGAAGTTGAGGTTAAAACTCAATCATTGATAGCGGCAATCTCAAAAAAAATTAATACTCTTAATAATAACATTAAGATTTTACTCCCAAACAAAAACTTAAAATTCAATGGGAAACTTCAAACGGAATTCACAAACCTAATAAAAAATAAAAATAGATTGTTGACACTTGAAAAAAATTTAAACAAAAATAAATTAAAGATTAATTCAGATTACCTTAAAAAAACCATAACTGCTACAGAAACAATCATTGAAGCATTTACAAAAAAAACGGATGGCGAATTTTCTCTCTTAAAGAGCGTTGCAACTATAGAAAAAATCATGATTCAAACAAATCCCTATCTTCTCTATTTATCTATTGCCACAAAAGGAGGAGAGATAGAAACTTCCCAATCCGCATTTTCTCAAGGTCGTGTTTCTTACTTGGGAGGAATTGTTGTTAGTTATATTATGACCGATATCGAAGGAAATTATTTGGATTCAGGAAATGCAAAAGGGGTTAGGTCTGCAACTTTTAAGCGTAGCAAAGGTATCGTCAACATGAAAAATAAATAATAACGTTTTAATTATTAAAACTCGGCATTTTTAGGAGTTCTCGGGAATGGGATCACATCACGGATGTTTTTCATCCCCGTAAGATACATTATCAGTCTCTCAAATCCCAAACCGAAACCCGAATGGACAACAGAACCGAATCTCCGCAGATCAAGATACCACCAGTAATCTTCCTCGCTTAATCCAAGCTCTTTAATTCTGGTTTTTAACTTTTCGTAATCTTCTTCTCTCTGACTTCCACCGATTATCTCTCCGACTCCCGGGACGAGTAGATCCATCGCCGCAACGGTTTTATCATCATCGTTTAATTTCATATAAAATGCTTTTATCTCTTTCGGATAATCAATCACAAAAACCGGAGAATTAAAATGTTTTTCAGTCAGATATCTTTCATGTTCCGTTTGGAGATCAATTCCCCACTTAACCGGAAAATCAAATTTTTCATCCGATTTTTCCAATATTTCAACGGCTTCCGAATAGGTAATCCGCTTGAACTCGGACTCAACAATTTCTCTTATTTTATCTATAATTCCCTGCTCAATAAACTTATCGAAAAACTCCATTTCCTCTTTAGCATTCTCAAGAATATATCCAAAAGTATATTTAATCATCTCCTCGGCAACACTCATGTTGTCATTTATGTCAGCAAATGCCATCTCCGGCTCTATCATCCAAAATTCCGATGCATGCCTCTGGGTGTTTGAATTTTCAGCTCTGAATGCAGGTCCGAAAGTGTATACATTTCTGTATGCCCAGCAAAAGTTTTCAACTGCAAGTTGACCGGACACAGTAAGATTTGTCTCCTTTCCAAAAAAATCTCCGGAATGATCAACTCCTTTTTCTTCGTTAATAGGAATATTCAAAAGGTCCAAAGTTGTGACCTTGAACATCTCTCCCGCACCTTCAGCATCACTTCCGGTAATGATCGGTGTATGTATGTAAACAAATCCTTTATCTACAAAAAATTTATGGATCGCAAACGCAAGGAGACTTCTAACTCTGAAAACAGCAGTAAAAGTATTTGTCCTCGGACGCAGGTGTGCAATTGTCCTCAAAAATTCAAGAGAATGCCTCTTTTTTTGAATGGGAAAATCCTGATCCGCATTATCAATCACTTCCACTACGGATGCTTTTATCTCAAAATCCTGATTAGCTCCCGGAGATTCGACAACTTTTCCGAAGACTTTTATTGAAGATCCTATAGTTACTTTGGATAAATCATTAAAATTTTCAAGATTATCTTCAAAAACTATCTGAATCGTTTTAAAAAAGGTTCCGTCATAGAGTACAATGAATCCGAATTTTTTAGAAACTCTGAGACTCCTTACCCATCCTGAGATAACTACATCTTTACCGATATACGATTTAAAATCATTGAAAATTTCTTTTATAAAATCCATTTATAAAATTACTCCCTTCTAAACTCCCTATTTGTAGGGAATTTTAAGTAATTTTATTAAAATGTTACAATCTTTGCAAGTTATACTATCAATTATTACAAACAAAGTTGTTATTTATTATGAACACAATCCCCATTACATCGTTGATTAAGATCCATATTCTCCCCGAATCTTTGTAAAAAACATTTACACTGTTCCTTAGTCATATTTTTTTTGTAAATCAGTAAATGTTTAACGGTATTAATCTGTATGTTCTTTTGAATCTCATTTAATGTTGTAATACATTTCTCAATTTCTTTCATATCGTTTTCATCAGAATTTAGGAGATCGTACAGATCCTGCTTACATTTATTAAGTTTTTTCTCAAGTTTACTATTCTGATTAAGAATTTCTTCAGATTCTTCTTTTATCCTTTTCTCCTGCTCTTTGTCAAGTACAAAACATTTATCGTGGCTATGCTTGCTTTTCTGTCTGTCGGATTGGAGATGAATTACGAAAACCACATTAAAAATAACCGAAAAAAGGAAAATTATTATAAAAATCTTCAATCTCATTTTATAGTCTCCCTAAAAGCCGACACAAAACTCCCCGGATTATCCGACAAGAAAATTTTGGAATTTAACTCAAACTTCCGAACCAAGTCCCTATCCTCATCAACCATCTTGATTAAGAAAAAACTTAAAAATGTGAATAACACCATAAGAAAAGTGTAGGCAAATAATATTTGTTTCCCTTTTCGAGAATAGGGGTTAGAGCTCTCCTTTTTTAAAGCCAAAGCACTTATTGGTGGAATTGTATACGGGACTCTTTTTTCAAGCATTTCATTATGCTTATCTATTAACGTTTTCACATCTTCGTCATACATATTCACAATACCACCTCGTTTTTTTAGACAAATTTGTTAAAAAAATCATGCTATATACCTCTTTATTTTTCTCATTGATTTAAATATCAGCGATTCTACGGCAGAAACAGTGGTTCTCATTATCTCGGCAATTTCCTTCTGCTTAACTTTCTCATAGTGAAAAAAAAAGAATGCTGTCCTTTCCCGAGACGAGAGTTTTTGAAGTGCCTCTCCCAACTTTTTTAACTTTAACACTTTTTCCTGCTTCTCTTCATTTTTTATTGCAGGGTCATCGGTTTGTACGGAAAAAAATTTTTCAAATCCACGTAAATCATTCTCAATTGAAAGAAACCTTACAATACTCTTTCTCCTTAAATAATTCTTTATCGTATTTAATGCAATTCTATATACCCAAGTGTACACTTCGGATCGATTTTCAAAAGAGTCGAGAGATTTTATTACTTTAAAAAAAATATCATGGGTCAAATCTTCCGCTTCATTTTCATCCTGAAGCTGATAAAGTGCTAATTTGTATATTTTTTTATAGTAAGTATTTACAACTTCTTCAGCCTTCATTAAGTTATGGTATCCAATTTAAGAAAAAATTAACATAAAAAAAGGCGGGATAAACATCCCGCCCGATTTTGATAATTATTTACTTTTTTTCAGATTCTTTTTTATTGTGATCTTTATGGTGTGAACAACCCGACTTTTTCAATTCGGTTTTACATTTCGGACATTTGCCGCTTTTATCGGATTTATAAGTACACCCCTTTGTCGTACATTTATATTCACTTTTTTTTTCGACTTTTTTTAAAGCCATACCACATTTAGGACATTTACCATCTTTATCCGAACTGTAATTGCAGGACTTCATAGGACAAACATAAGTAGTTCCGCAATTACATTTCTTTGATTTTTTTTTTGCATTTTCTTTGCATTTTTCATTACAAAAATGAAGAGTTTTTCCATGATGATCTACCTTGACACCCTTTCCGTTTTCTATCTTTTGACCACATCCGGAACACTTTATTATATCTTTTTCTCCGGAATACAGACTGAAACTACCCGAAACAAGTAGCACTGAAAAAACAACAACCATTAAAAGCTTAATTTTTTTATTCATAAATTTCTCCTGTTCGCATCCACACGACGGTATGCGTTATTAGTTTGACAATTATTATTCCGGATTCCTGCTTATTATTATTTTTTTTTGACTATTTTCTTAAAAAGTTCAATACCTTTGCCAAGCGTGGAAAAATCTCCATCCAACTGAAGGTCATACAAGATTTTAAGATATTCTCCCATTTTTTCCCCTGGTTTTACTCCCAGTTTTATAAGATCACGCCCCTGAATTATCGGTTTTATTGTTTCTGATGTTATCTCAAGTTCTCCTTTTCTTCTAAAGTACCATTCCGATATATTGTCTATTCCTATAAAATCAAAAGGTTTTGGAGATCGAGACTGTCTGTCAGCAAAATCAAGGTAGACAAGGAGTTTGTCATTTCCGTCCATATCTCTTAAAAGCCTTGAAAATGCCCTAAATCCTATCTCATCTCCGTTCCTATAAAGATCATATATCCGATGATGATTTTTAATAAGCCTAAGAACAACATTTTTAAGAGGAAACTTATTCCTCGTCTCAATTTTATATTTCTCGAACAGGGACTCGGCAATCCCGACTCCCACGCTATCATGCTTCAAAGAAGTTACAGTCATTCTTCCCCGTTTATACGTCCATTTTGTTGTAATCGGCTTCCCGATATCATGAAGAAGGACCGCAAATAACAAAGCCAATTCTTCCTCTTCGCTTAGCCCCACGTTCGTAGATATTTTTTTTGCAATATCGAGTGCTATCAATACATGAATAAGAACCGTATGATGTCCAAACTCATCTTTCTCCGGATGAAATTTCGAATCCTGAATTGTCAGAGACATCTTATAAAGATCGGGATACAATTTTTCAAAAATTGTAAGTTTAAAATATTCGGACATACCTTTGGATGGAAATTCGGACTCAAGAAGTGTCCTTATAAGTTCTTCTGCAATCCGTTCGTGGCTAAGTTCCGTAAGGTCCACATCCTTTGCAATGTCGTATATTTTATCATCAATATCAAACCCGAGAACAGACGAGAACCTTGCTGCTCTTAGGAGTCTCAGAGGATCGTCGGAAAAAGTTTCAGGTCCGGTCATTGCAATAACTCTATTTTTTATTGCCTCCCTCCCGCCAAAAGGATCAAATATCTTTCCGTCAATTAATCTTAATGCAATTGAATTACAAGTAAAATCTCTTCGCCCCAAATCTTCTGCGAGTGAAATGCCTTTTCCACTTTCGATAATAAAATTTTTGTGTGAACTGAAATCGGAATCTTTTTTTTTATCCCTCCTGGGAACAGAAATGTCAAAAGTAATATTATCCTTTGTAAATTTAATAACTGCAAAACTTTTTCCTACGGTATTTATCTTCCCATGATCACAAAGCTTCCTTTCAAGTTCGGAATATTCAATACCGAGAACCATCAGGTCTATATCTTTTTTATTATCAACAGATCCGTTTACGATAAGATCCCTGACAACTCCACCGACAAGATATATATCGTTTCCGAAAATCTCGGTAAAAAAATCCTTGTGGGGGAAATCCTTCCCTCTAATTTTCATGTTCAGAGAATTTCTCAAAATATATCATAGTATTCTTTAACTCTTTGTAGCCATCTTCATCAATTTCTCTAATATAAAGTGCAAAAACAACTTTTTTTACAGAGTTTTCTATTCTAACTATTTTTAAAGATTTAACACTTATTTTGCTGATAGGAGATGTAATTGTAATATTATTAAAAATCTGATCCTCCGGTATTGCTTTAAAAGGAGATTTGAAACTTACCCTTAAACCGGAAAGAGAAAGATCAACAACCCTCCCCTTTACTCCCGAATACTCCTTCTCACTTAATTTAACACTAACATTAATGTTATCCGGAATTAATACTCTCGGAACAGATCTCAGATCTTTCTCGGTTATCTTATAACTACTACTAAACTCCTTAAATCTCAGAGTATCTTTCTTTTTCTTTTTCCTCTCGTAAAGGATGAATATCCCTATAATCAACGCTATAAAAAGAATCATGATTGCATAAAAACCGGTAATAGATGAATGATCGCCCATGTGCATATAATAGTGATTTTAAAAATCCCTGTCAACAACCATTTAACCAAATAGATTAATAAAACATTCGAGACTCATATGTATGTAACTTATACAACTTCTTGATTTTTTAGGTAATTTTTATTACTATTGTTTCATTATGGAAAGGACAAAGATTCTTGTTGTTGATGATGAGTGGTACATTCTTGACCTTGTTATAGATTTCCTTGCACTTGAGAATATAGTGGGAGTAAAAGCCGAAAACTTTAGCAAAGCTATTGAAAAAGCTTCTTCGGAAAAATTTGATCTTATAATTGCTGACGTAAATATTGAAAACGAGAGTATAGAAAACTTTATATTCTCACTAAGGGGTAAAGATATTGAAACCCATGTAGTACTTATAACCGGAGATCACAGAATTGATCAAGAATTCACTTTTAAAGCAGGTGCTGTCGGTGTAATTTACAAACCGTTCCAAATCACACAATTCCTATCCGCAATTAAGAAATTTCTGGAGAAAAAATGAAAAAAATTATTTTTATCCTGCTGTTTACACTTACCATTTCACTGGGATCCGTCGAGATATTCAAATATAACAAATTAAAAAAAGGGATGGAAGGGGAAGGAAAAACAATTTTTAAAGGAACTAACATTGAAACTTTTAAGTTCAAAATACTCGGATTTTTGGAAAATTTTTCTCCCGGAAAAAATTTGATAATTGCAGAATTATTTTCACCTGAACTTAACGGGATAGGTGTCATAGCCGGGATGTCCGGTAGTCCGGTTTTCATTGATGGAAAGATAATCGGTTCCGTTTCGTACGGTTTTACTTTTTCTAAAAAACCGATTGCCGGAATTACCCCCATAGAAGATATATTGAAGGTAAAAGATTATGATGCCCCCGAATATACCATCAATATTTCAGATATAAAAATTAATTTCGATGAAAAGAACATCAGAAACCTAAAAAATATTTTAAGGAGGGAAATAGTCAAAAGGATTAATCCCGCATCCGATGAGGGCATGCTTCCGATTGGACTCTTATCCACAAGTAAGGGTATATCAAGTCAAGCAAATCGTCTGTTAAAACCTCTCTTCACTCCATCCGACAACCTTAGGCTTAGGACAAATTCACAAAAAAAAATTGCTCCTAAGACATCCGTCAACGGGGCTGATGCAGTATCAATTCCCCTTGTAAGGGGAGATTTTGAATATTCATCTTCCGGAACGGTAACCTATACAAACGGAAAGAAAATATATATTTTCGGTCACCCGTTCTTCAATTTGGGTAAAGTTGAGTTTCCATTGCATAAAGCGGAGGTTGTTTCCGTTGTCCCGTCTTATCAGGAGTCTTTTAAACTATCCTCAACAAAAGAGATGATCGGAACGGTTACACAAGACAGATTTTCGTCTGTTATGGGAGAACTCGGTAAAATCCCGTATATGATACCGCTCCATGTTTTTTTTAAAAACAGAAACAGAAAGTTTGACGTTGAGATGATAAATCATCCTTTACTTACTCCTGCAATGACACAGTTATCGGTAGCAAACATCTTTTTGACGGAAATTCAACAATATGGATTTAACTCGCTGAGAGTCAACGGGAAAATATTCATAGAAAATGAAAACAACATTGTAATCAACGATTTATTCAGCGGTGCCAACTCTTACAATGAGTTTGCGGATATGCTCCTTGCCATAAATTTTTTCCTTATGAACAATAAGGAAAAACCTATAAAAATTCAAAAAATGGATTTTAACGTTGAAGTTTCCGAATCGGTAAAGAGGGGACAAATTTCCAGTGTTCTTATTAATAAAAACGAGTTCAAACCCGGTGAACTTATGGAAATTAAAATTATTATAAAAAACGAGAGGGGGGCAATAAACAAGGAGAGCATAAGACTTAAAGCTCCCGCACTCAAAAGTGGCTCTAAGTTCCAAATTCTTGTTGCAGACAAAAATGAGATAGGAAGATTTGAATCAAAAAATATCAAATCATCATTTTTCCCTGCAAAACTAAGTTCTCTTATCCGGGCAATAAATAATATAAGAAAGAATAACAGGATTTATATTAAAATAATTGTTCCGAAAAAAGGGATGTTTCTCAAAGGTTATGAATTTTCCAATCTCCCTTCCGGAATGCGAAATGTTTTTAACTATAATTCAACATCAGGTAAAAAATTTGAAATTAAATTTTCATCTATTGAGGATTATCAAATGGAAGTTCCGGTTATCATTACCGGGAAAAAAATGTTCAAATTGAAGATAAGAGAGAGGTAATATGAATAAAAGGAACTTGATCATAATTTCGGTTATAACGGTTTTTTCTCTCCTCCATCCGGTACAAGTAAAAAAAAAGGATGTACGAGATTTTAAAAGCTTCACAAAAGGTACTTTCTCCGGTACGGGACTAACCGATAGAGGAGAGTTGTTTATTTCGTTAAAAAGCAAAAAAATAAATGGTCCCGAACAAGAATATTACCTCGGAGTCGATGTCTCCGAAAAGGGAGATATTTACATAGGTACAGGGCATAATGCATCCCTTTTCAAGATCGGTAAAGATTATAAAATCACAAAGATGTTTACGGCTCAAGAACCGGATATTTACGCAGTACTTTACGGGTCTGACAAACAGGTTTATGTAGGCTCCTCGCCAAGAGGAAAGCTTTACAAAATATCCGCTTCCATGAAAGTAAAGACTTTTTTTAATCCCGATGAAAAATACATTTGGGACTTAAAAGAGGATAGAACCGGCAATATAATTTGTGCGGTCGGCGGTAGCGGAGGCGTTTATAGGATTGATAAAAAAGGGAATCAAAAGAAAATCCTTACATCGGTTGATACACACATTATATCACTATTTATTTCAATGGATAATTCGGTAATTGCTGGAAGCGGAGGTAGTGGGATTCTTTATAAAATAAGCTCGAAAAAAAACAGAGTCCTCTACGATACCCCTTTTGAAGAGATCAATAGTATTCATGAGGATAGAAACGGTTATATTTGGTTTGCCGCTTCTAAAGAAATTAAAAAGAGCAGGATAACTCCGGTAACCGGAACAATTCGGCTTTCCCTGAATAAAACAGTCGAAACTACAATGGAAAAGAGTGCTCTTTACCTCAGACATCCCGGTGGGGAGGTAGAAAAAATCTGGACATCCAATGATGAATATATTTACTCAATTGCAGCCGATAAAAACGGCAGCGGAGTTCTTATCGGAACAGGAGATAAAGGGAGGATATACAAAGTAGGAAAAAACGGAAGTTTCTCGCTTATTTATGAAGACGATTCGGCACAAGCATACAAGATACTATCAAAAGCAGAAGACTACACGATTATTTACAACAATACTTCATCAATAGTAAAACTCAGTAACTTCCCCGACTCAAAAGGGTCCTACATTTCAAATATCTTTAACCTTGGAATGCAAAGCACGGTCGGAAGAATCTACTGGGAATCACTTAATGGCAATCCTTCGGCAGTTACTGTTTTTGTGCGATCCGGTAATACGGCTATGCCTGATCAAACATGGACGGAATGGTCACCCCCGTTTACCGACAGCAAAAATTCAAATATTAACCGCTCGGGAAATAAATACATTCAAGTAAAAGTTAATCTTAATTCAACTTCAAGCATAAAAAATCCGAATTTAGCAGGATTTTATTTTTACTATTTGCAGAAAAATATAAAACCACAACTTAAAAGTATAAAAATCAAACAATTCGTACCACCTAAAAAGGGATCAAAATCAAAAGAATCTTCATCCCCAAAGAACAACAGGTTAAACATCTCGTGGCGTGCAATTGATCCGAATAAAGACGAGATGAACTATTCCGTTTTTATAAGAAAAATCTCTGAAAAGGAGTGGATCACCGTTAAAAAAAATACTAAAGTCTCAGAAATTTTATTAGAAACGGAACTTTACGAAGATGGAGATTATATATTAAAAATTATTGCAGACGATTCCTCTTCCAATTCTCCTGAAAATTCACAATCCGATACAATGGAATCAAAGAGCTTCACGATTGACTCAACTGCACCTACTCTTAACGGATATAAATCCGGAGACGGTTTTCTAACTTTTAACATAAATGATCATAATTCCATTATTTCAACGGTTCTTTACTCTTTTAACGGTAAAAAATGGTTCCTGCTCAATCCGATCGACAAGATAAATGATTCCGGCAATGAAACTTTCAAACTATCGAAAAAGTTTACTAAAGGAAGAAGATTTATTTTAATAAAAGCTATAGACGAATATAAAAATTCCAAAGTTTTTCAAAGAAAATTGTAAGGGAGTTATAATGAAAATTCACGAATATCAGGCAAAATATTTGTTTAAAAAATATTCAATACCGGTCCCTGAAGGATTCATGGCCAAAGATCTTGATACGGCAAAAGGGATAATAAAACAGATGAACTTTCCGTGTGTAATAAAAGCACAAGTTCATGCAGGAGGGAGAGGAAAAGCAGGTGGAGTCAAGCTTGCACGGAATATCAATGAAGCAAACATGTATATTGAATCTATTCTCGGAATGACACTTGTAAGCAAACAAACCGGACCCGAAGGTCAGCCGGTCAGAAAAATACTAATTGAACAGGGACTCGACATCGTAAATGAACTATATCTGGCAATAATTATTGATAGGGAAAAAGAGATGCCTGTAATAATTGCTTCAACCGAAGGAGGAATGGAGATTGAAGAAGTTGCGGAAAAAAACCCAGACCTCATACACAAAGTATACATTCATCCCTCTTCAGGATTATCTCAATTTCACGTTAGAGATTTATCATTTAAGCTTGGATTTAACAAGACTCAACAAAAGCATTTTTCAAAACTTTTATTCAATCTTTTCAAACTATTTGTTGAGAAAGACGGATCTTTGGTTGAGATAAATCCGTTAGTAATAACCGGTAATGATGAAATAATTGCACTTGACGGAAAAATAAATTTTGATGACAACGGACTTTATAGAAATACGGAAATTGCGGAGATGAGAGATATTCATGAGGAAAATCCGTTGGAAGTTGAAGCTTCGAAATTTAATCTTAACTATATTAAACTTGACGGGAACATCGGGTGTATGGTAAACGGTGCAGGACTTGCCATGGCAACGATGGATATAATCAAATTTTACGGAGGAGAACCGGCAAATTTTCTTGATGTGGGCGGCGGAACATCCGAAGAAAGAGTTAAAGAAGCATTCAACATACTTCTTTCAGATAAAAATGTTAAATCGGTTTTTGTAAATATATTCGGAGGAATTGTCAGGACAGATCTTGTTGCAAACGGAATAGTAAATGCTCTTAGAGATGCTGAACTGAAAGTACCGATCGTGATAAGGCTTGTCGGAACCAACGAAGAGGAAGGAAGAAAAATCATTGAAAAATCAGGTCTCAATTTTATTGCCGAAACAAGTCTTTCGAAAGCTGCAAAGAAAGCAGTTGAAATTTTAAGGAGTAATTGAAATGGCAATACTACTCAACAAACATTCAAAAATAGTTGTTCAGGGATTTACGGGAAAGGAAGGGAGTTTCCATTCACAACAAATGATGGAATACGGGACCCAAATAGTTGCAGGTGTTACCCCCGGAAAAGGTGGTACCACGCATATGGAAAGACCTGTTTTCAATACGGTATCCGAGGCGGTTAATTCCACAGGGGCAAATGTTTCAGCTATTTTCGTTCCTCCTCCGTTTGCAGCCGATGCAATTCTTGAAGCGGCATATTCCGGAGTAGAATTGATAATTTGCATAACCGAAGGAATTCCTGCAATTGATATGATAAAGGTAAAAAATTATATCAAAACAACACATTCAAGACTTGTCGGTCCGAATTGTCCCGGAGTCATATCCCCCGGAGAATGCAAGGTAGGAATTATGCCGGCTAAAATTCATAAGAGAGGGAATATAGGAATTGTATCCAGATCGGGAACACTCACTTACGAAGCGGTAAATCAGATAACAAGGATCGGACTTGGTCAATCTACTGCGGTTGGTATTGGCGGAGATCCCATAATAGGTTCCAATTTTATTGATATCCTTAATCTTTTTAACAAAGACAAGAATACCGATGCCGTTGTCATGATAGGAGAGATCGGAGGAACTATGGAGGAAGAGGCTGCAGAATACATTAGTAAGAATTTTAAAAAGCCTGTAGTTTCTTTTATTTCCGGACAAACGGCACCTCCGGGGAGGAGGATGGGTCATGCAGGTGCTATCATATCCGGTGGTAAAGGGACAGCAAAAGAGAAGATGAAAATACTTCAGCAAAACGGAATTCATATCGTTGAAAATCCTGCAGATATAGGAAAAACCGTTAAGGAGATTTTGTGATCAAGACATACCGATTAACTTTTCTCTTTACAAAATGCTATAATAAACGTTAGCAAGACAATGGAGGTTTTAATGAACAACAAAGGGAAGCTTACCTTTACGGGAATAATTGTTATTGCCCTGATATTTTATGGAGCCTATATAGCAGTCCAACTAATAACAACAGCCATCACCGAAAAAGAAATTGCAAAACGAGTTAAAGAAAAAATAGGGATAGAGAGAGGTTACTCTTTTACAAACAGCAAAGCAGAAGAATTTATACATGAAATCCTTTCAAAGGAAAAAGGAATCATCTACAATAAGTCCAATGAGAATGCAATTTTTGTTAAAATTGATAAAGAGACAACAACAATTTTATATTACTTTGAATATTCAACCGAGATAAATTATCTTTTCTATAAAAAACGTAGAAAAATCAAAGTTGAAGACACTATGGCGAGCTACAGATAATTTTATGGGCCGGATTTCTTCGGATCAACATTTTTTAAATATTTTCATGGGATTCATTGCTACGGTTTTTTTTGTAGTAATAATGAAGGAGCTAAAAGGTATATTCGTCCCTTTTTTTTTGGCACTTCTCCTTTACTTCCTTTTTAACGGAGTTGTAAGCCGTTTGATCTATTTTAAAATTCCAAAAGCTGTTGTGCTATTACTCCTATTGGTTTTTATATTCATTATCCTTTATTCTTTTGGAATGCTTATGTTCTCCGGTGCCTCTTCATTCATAGATAAATTTCCCGCATATAGTTCTAAGATTTCCGAAGTATTTAAAGATATAACATCAAGACTAAATATCCCGCTTGAAGAAGTTCAAACTCAAATTAATTCTATGGATTGGGCAAAGATAATCCACAAGGGAACATCAATTATATCCACAACATTCGGATCTTTTGCCAGTTTTATGGGGAATCTAATATTTGTACTAATATTCTTATTATTTATGCTTGGTGGAAGAGACGGACTTGTAGTCAGAATGAACAAAGCATTTAACGAGCGGAGATCGGACGAACTTTTAACAATTCTCAGATCGATTGAGAATCAAGTTCAGCACTATCTTGTTCTAAAAACCTTCATTAGCTTAATTACAGCTTTCCTGAGCGGAATCATCCTCTATTTCGGAGGATTCGATTTCCTCCTTTTTTCTTCTTTACTTATATTCGCTCTAAACTTTATTCCCAATATAGGATCTGTGATTGCAACTGCTTTCCCAATAATAACCGGATTGATAAAATTCGGTTTCTCTTTGAGGATTCTACTTGTTCTGGTAGGTCTCATGTTTATTCAAATGGTAATGGGGAATATCATTGAACCCAAAATAGCCGGAAAAAGCCTGAATTTATCACCAATGATTATTTTACTATCTTTGATATTTTGGGGATATATATGGGGTATAATAGGGATGATTCTTGCCGTCCCGCTCACTTCGGCAATAAAAATAATCTTTGGTCATATCGAAGCATTGAAACCGATATCGGAACTTATTAGTGCCGACTAAATAGTTGTGTAGTTAAAGAACACATCCAAAAGTTTGATTTCTTACAAAAAATTAATTATAATGCCTTGTGACATAAAATGAAGAGGAATACAAATGGCAGAAGAGTTATTAAAGAGTATAGAACAGTTAAGCAGGGAGAGGGGAATATCTCCCGAAGTTTTCTACACTGCCATCGAAGAAGCTCTTCTAACCGTTGCAGATAAGTATTTTGATCACAAAGCCGATGTCAAGGCTGAAATAGACCGAGAAAAAGGTACAATAAACGTTTATACCAAAAAACTAGTTGTAAATGACGAACCTCAGGATACTTCCGAAATTACATGGAAAGAAGCTATTAAACACGATTTAAAAGCAAAAGTCGGGGATGAAATAAAAATATTCCTCCCCGGTGAAACATTGGGTCGAGTTGCAGCTCAAACAGCTCGGAATATTATTATGGATAAGGTACAGAAAGCCGAGCAGAAAACCATCTATTCAAAGTATATTCAATTAACGGATACCCTTCTTTCAGGAGAAGTTCGAAGAATTGAGAATAACGGTTTAATCGTTGCTCTTGAGATAGGAGAAGCAATCATTCCAAATAAAGAATTATCTCCAAAAGATGAATTTAGTAAAGGAAATATCATTAAGTTTTACGTAAAAAGGGTTTTTCCCGAAGGGAGAGGACCGTTGGTTCTGGGTTCCAGATACCTCAACAACTTTATCGAAAGATTGGTTGAAAAAGAAGTTCCGGAGGTTTCCGAAGGTATCGTTAAGATTTTTTCAGTTTCTCGGGAACCAGGGACAAAAACAAAAATTGCAGTCTATTCAATGGACAAAAGCATTGATCCTGTTGGGGCTGTCGTTGGTATGAACGGAAACAGAGTGCTCTCGGTAACAAAAGAACTTCAGGGAGAGAGAATTGATGTGATAGCTTGGAATGAATCCCCCGAACGATTCATTTCATCCGCACTTACACCGGCAGAGGTAACAAAGGTAACAATTGTTAATGAGCCGGCAAAAATGGCTGAAGCGACCGTAACCGATAATTCTCTATCGGCCGCAATTGGGAAAAAGGGTACAAATATTAAGCTGGCTTCAAAACTTACCGGATGGAACATTCAATTAACAAACAGAATGGAACTCCATTCAACGGTAGACCAGAAAAAATTGTAGGAGGGTTGGATGCAGAACATCAAATTACATGAGGCAACTAAACAATTTAACATATCAAATAAACTTGCAATGTTTTTTTTAGAAAAGAATAATATTCCGGTAAAATCACATTCATCTGCAATATCAATGGAACAGTTAGAACTATTAAGGAATTTTTCTCAAAATCTTGATAAATTTTCAGATGTTGTAAAAGAATTTAAAAACAAGCCGAAAGTAAAGAAAAGTAAGTCTGTTGAAAAAGTGGAGACCAGTAAAGCAGAGGATCTTATCCAAAAAGATAATAATCAGGAAAAGAAGGAAGAGAAAAAAGAAATCGATTCCATTCCTGTTGAGAAAGAAAAGATTAAAGAGAAGAAAGTAGAAAAAAAAATAAGAAAAGATCAAGAACCGATTCAGGAAAAACCTGTAAAAAAAGTTGAAAAAAAAATTGTTACAACCACGAAAACAGTATCCAAGAAAACAATTTTAGATCCGAAACCTAATCCTGCTTCTTCGTTAAGATCTTCCAAACCTGCAGCTGTTAGAAGAACATTTGGTGGCATGAGAAACCGGCATAATCCAAGACATGGGAATCAAAAAATGAGGGGGAACTTTGAAAAAAGAGTCCCTGAAGTAAATACTGTCCCAAGAAAAGAAGCTGATCTTTCCGCTGTCCCTGAAATGATTCAGACATCTGATTTTATTACCCTAAAAGAACTTGGAGACAAGCTGAATATAAAACTTAAATTTATTGAGGATAAGATGAGAGAATCCGGTATGGAATTTCACTTGAATCAGTTCCTTAGTGAAGAAGAGATAAAAAAGATTTGTTCCGAATTTAGTGTAGAAGTGGATATAGTTGGTTACGAGGAGTCTGTATTCAATGATTTTTTATCGAAAAATAATCCTGAATTAACAAAGAGACCACCTGTTGTAACTATAATGGGACATGTTGATCATGGGAAAACGACTCTTCTTGACACTTTGAGAAAAACAAGAGTTGTTGAGCGTGAAGCAGGAGGGATCACACAAAAGATAGGTGCATATAAATTAATAACCGATGACGGAGAGATTGTTTTCATTGACACTCCCGGTCACGAAGCATTTACAAATCTTCGTGCAAGAGGGGCAAAAGTAACTGATATCGTTGTCCTTGTAGTTGCTGCCAACGATGGTGTTAAGCCACAGACAATTGAAGCGATTGATCATGCAAGAGCAGCTGACGTACCTATCATAGTTGCAATAAATAAGATTGATATCGCAAGTGCCGATGCAAACAAAGTAAAGCAGGAGTTGACAACACACAACCTTGTAGTGGAGGATTGGGGCGGAGATGTTGTCTCCGTAGAAATTTCGGCAAAAAACAATGAAAATATGGAAGCATTCTTAGAAATGGTATCACTTGTAGCCGACATGCTGGAATTAAAATCATACAAAATGGTCCCTGGTTGGGGTACTGTCATTGAAGCCCGCCTTGATCCTAAACTGGGTCCCGTAGGAACAATCCTTGTTCGGGAAGGAGAAATAAAAAGAGGAGATTTCTTTATCTGTGGAAACTCTACCGGAAAGATCAAATCACTTTTTGATGATATGGGAAAAGCTCAAAATAGTGCTGTGAGTCCTTCACCGGTGGAAGTTATGGGTTTTGAGGTAGTTCCCGAAGCAGGTGAAAGATTTCAAATTGTTGATGATATTGCAAAGGCAAAAAAAGTTATTGAACTAAGGAAACAATTTCATAAGGAAATGAAAAGAGAGGAGATTGAAGCGGATAAGATGTTAAGTCTCCAAAACTTATTTCAAAAAATTGGTGAAAAACAGATTAAGGAATTCCCAATAGTTTTAAAAACCGACAACTTCGGATCTGGAGAAATATTGGTTGATATCCTTATGAAGTTGAGTGTTCCTGAGTTAAAAGTCAATATAGTCCATAAAAGTATTGGAAGTATTACAGATAGTGATGTTCTCCTTGCTGCAACCTCCGGAGCGGTTATTCTCGGATTTAATGTCAAAGCTCCGCAAAAAGTACTTGTTTCAGCTAAGCGTGAAGGAGTGCAGATCAAATTGTACAGTGTGATCTACCACCTTATCGAAGAACTTGAAAAAGCAATAAAAGGGGAAATCGAACCGGTATTTGTTGAAACACAGATTGGTAAAATTGAAGTTCTTGAAAAATTCAAAATATCGAAACTTGGAAATATCGCCGGATGTATTGTACGTGAGGGAAAGGTAACAAACAAATCACTACTTAAGGTTATTAGAGGAAATGATCTTGTTTTTGAAGGTGAAATAGAGACACTTAAGAGAATAAAAGATGAGGTCAAAGAAGTAAATGCAGGGACAGAGTGTGGAATAAAGTTAAAAAACTTTAACGGTATTGAAGTTGGAGATTTTATCGAAGTGTATGAATTAAAACAACAAAAATAGAAAATTATCATGAAAACAAAACTTCATATTGAAATACTTTCTTTCGGGTTAGAGTATCTATAATGCCCTTTCGAGTTGAAAAAGTCTCAAGTACAATAAGAAATGCTATCGGTGAAATATTTATTAATAAAATTACTGATCCGGATTTAAGGACAGTATCAATTTCCAATCTTATTATTGGAAAAGATTTGAAAATTGCAAAAATATATGTTTCCTCATTTAGAGGAGAACCAGATGAAATATTAGAAAAATTAAAAAAAGCAAAGGGTTTTATCCGAAAAGAATTATCAAAATCATTATATCTAAAATACCTACCGGATCTTCAGTTTTTCTATGATTCGGCATTTGAATTCGATCAGAAGAAGGTTGAATAACTCCTAAAGAAAACTTGAATGAAGAAGAAAATAGTTGAAAAAATTTTGGAATCAACGGATATTGCAATAAGTTCTCATATGCGTCCTGATGCAGATTGTATCGGGAGTGGAATAGCTTTGTGTCTTATGCTTGAGCAACTTGAGAAAAATGTTTGTTTTAGAAACATAGATTCTGCATCTTTCCCGTTAACCGAATTCCCAGGATTCGATAAAATCCGGTATAAACAGATATCACCTGATAAATTTGATGCTGTTATTCTCCTTGAAGGAGGGAGTGAAGATCGTCACGGACAAAAAGATCTGAATAATTATTTCACGATAAATATTGATCACCATGCAACAAGTTCTACAATTTCTGATCTGAACTGGATAGATCCCGATGCATCGGCTGTTGGAGAATTGATATTTGATCTTGGAAATGAACTGAAAATTAATTTCACCAAAGAAATCGGATTTAATCTTTACGCTGCAATAGCATCGGACACAGGTTCTTTTAAATACTCAAACACATCATACAGAGCTTTAAAAATAGCATCCGAGATAGTAAGAAGATCAGGTATTGAACCCCACTCCGTTAGCGATCTGATATTTAATTCCAATCCGATTGAAAAAATTACGTTAACACAAAAAATACTTTCAACTCTTAAATTCGCTCATAAAGGTGAAATAGCATCTATAGGTTGCCGAATCAATTTTCTTGATTCCGGAAAAATTGATGACTATGATACGGAAGATATTATTTCCATTGTCAGGTCAATTATAGGCGTTAAAGTTGTACTTTTTCTTAAAGAAATAGAAAAAAACTCTTTCCGAATCTCAATCAGATCCAAAGGTGATTTCAATGCATCGGAAATTGCAAGGCTTTATAACGGTGGTGGTCATGGACATGCGGCGGGTTTTTTCTTCAACGGTGCTTTTGAAAAAGCAAATAGAGAAATTACCGATATTATTATTAAAACATTGAAAAAGGATCAATCCGATAAAAAATGATAAACGGGATGGCTCTTATCAATAAGGAAAAGGGATTAACATCCCACGAAGTAGTTAAAAGGACTAAATATATTCTAAATGCAAAAAAAGCGGGTCATTTCGGTACTCTTGATCCTCTTGCCAAAGGACTTTTACTCATTGGTCTTGGAGATGCCACTAAATTTTTTGATTTTTTTGTTGGGAAAAACAAGACCTATACAGGTATTATTGAATTCGGATATTCAACAACTACATTCGACGGCGAGGGTGAGCAGGTTGGGGAAAAGAAAAATATTGATCTATTTAATATTGATATTGAAAAACTTATATCAGGTTTTAGAGGAAAGATTCTTCAAATACCTCCCAAATATTCTGCAAAAAAACATAAAGGGATTCCACTATATAAATATGCAAGAAAAGATATTGAAGTAAAAATTAATCCTGTGGAAGTAGAAATATTCTCATTAAAAGTAAATATACTTGATAAAAATAAGTTGAGGTTTTGTGCGGATACTTCTTCAGGAACATATTTAAGATCCCTTGCAAATGATATTGGGAAAGCTGCAGGTACCGGAGCATTTTTGCAGGAGTTAAACCGTGAAATTATTGGAGAATTTAATATAAAAGATTCCGTAACACTTGGGGATTTAGAGAAGCAAAAAGGAGATGGAAGTGAATTGCAAAAAGGATTGATCCCTATAGAGATGCTTCTTCCTGAATTTCCAAAAATAGTTGTTTCCCAAAATGGAAGTGAAATTGTAAAAAACGGAGCTATGCTGTCGTTAAGAGACATTCAGGAAGTTTCTTCTGCAGACAATTCATCAAATTACAGAATTTTTGACTATGACGGAAATCTTCTTGCTATTGCAAAAAAAGACTCTGGTATGAATAGATTTAAACCCTTTATTGTCTTTAATAATAGATAAAAACGATAAAATTACCTTTGTTATCTGTAAAATTTGAGTCGTTAATTCCGATATATAACCTACCCTTCTTCTTAATTCTAAATGGAGCCTTGTTATTTCCTACATAAAACGGTGCCCCTTCTTCACTGATCTTTGCTATTACCGCACCTGTCGGTTGAGTCGGTAGTTGCTTGTTTTTGTCCCATTTCACGTTAAGCTCACCATAATGAAAAACCTTATGATCTTTTTTTATACTAATTGATCCGGTAATAAGAAATAAAATCTTCTGACCCGATTTTAGGTTTATTCCGGTATCTACCCAATCTTTATTTGCGAAAAGTTTGATTTTCAAGACTCTTTTTCCTCTTCGCAATCTTTTGTATTCCTGTTTCAACTCAAAAGATGTACTTGCCCCTTCTTGTTTCGGATTAAAAACTATCTTATGCACTTTTGAAATTGGGAACCTTTTTGTATCCGATACTTTTCCAAATTTATATACATTAAAATAAATCGTTTCGTATCTGTACGATACAAATTTTCCTTCATAAACTTGATTATCTGTTGTGTAAAGAGTATCTGAAACTAAAACAAAAGCAGTAAATAGGTATATACAAACAGACATTAAAATTTTAAATTTCATATTATTATTTTTTACTCGTAGTATTCTCCTTTATAAACTATTTTTGTGTAACTTTCAATAAAAATTTTTTTTTTATAAGTAATTGCCACAGATTCTTTCTCCGTCTTAATAAAAATTGAGCTGCCTGAGATTCCAAGTTTGTATAAAACCGCAAGAACGGCAGCACTCCCTGTTGAAGAAAACGGAGTAATACCCGCACCCCGCTCATAAAATAATACTTCTACAAGAGGAATATTGTGTGAATTTCTTTGTCCGATAGGGAAAACAAATTCAACATTCGTTTTTTCAGGGAATATATTTCCCGATTCAACAATTTTCCCTAAATCTTCAAGCACTTTCCTGTCTTCTCTTTTATGAAGAAAAATTACAGCATGGGGGTTTCCTGTTGAGACGGGGACAAAGCTTATCCCCTTAAATAAATATTCTCTTTTTCCGGAAATAAGAAACGGGAAAAATTCTTTTTTATTAAAATCCGGAATACCCATATCCACTAATTGTATGTAACCCTGTTTATCTTTTTCTTTTAGAATAATATTTCTGAATCCGATATCAGTGCTAAGTTCCAATTCATCTCCTGTCCCTCTAATTTTAAAAAGAACAGCAGAAAGTCCAGCCATTCCGTTACCGGAAATTTCCGCTCTGCTTCCATCACTATTATAAATTATAAAACCGAATCCTTTATCTAAAGTCTTATAAAATACAACGCCATCTGATCCTATTCCATTATCTCTATCACAAATCTGTTTGGAAAAACTTCCTCTCTCTGAATCAATACCGCTAAATCCTGCTTGATCAACTATTATAAAATCGTTGCCGTATGTTGAAGTTTTATAAAATATCATTCCGGAAGTATAAACTTCAAATATGATTCCTGCCCAAATCTGTTAATGTAAAGATAGAAAAATGATCCCGGTTCTTTTCTTGAAATAATTTTTCTGAATTGTTCAACAGAAGTTATTTCGGTTCTGTTAACTCCGAGAATAACATCAAATGGCTTTATACCGTTCTTTAAAGCAATTCCCGATGATTTTTTAACAACCAAACCATGTGATGTTCGCAGCTCAAGTTCTCTGGCAATTGATCTGCTGTTTTTTTCAAGGATCATTCCGAGATCTATTGTTCTTCCGTCATCTCCTGAAGATCTGAATTTTATTGTATCCGGAGCCTCTCCGATTTTTACCTTAACAACAATCTCTTTTTCTCCTCTGTAAATAGTCAACTTTACTATATCTCCGGGATTTGAATTTGCAATTTTAAGTCTAAGATCACCAATATTTTTTATCCTATCTCCATTTATTTTTATTATAAAATCATTTCGTTTTAATCCTGCTTCCTGTGCCGGTGAATTTTTCTCTACTTTTCCAATTAAAAGACCTTCCATAGGATATCCGAATTCTTTAGCTTCATCTTCTTTCAGTGTATGAATATTTATACCGAGCCATCCTCTGACAACTCTCCCTTTTGACTTTATATCACCGATAATCTTTTTAGCCATATTGGAAGAGATTGCAAAACCTATACCTACACTTCCTCCGGAAGGAGCAATTATAACCGAATTTATTCCGATAACTTTTCCACTCATATTTATTAGAGGTCCACCGGAATTTCCTTTATTTATGGCAGCATCAGTTTGAAGATAATCTTCATAGTCGGTCACCCCTATTCTCCTATCTTTTGCAGATATTATTCCCGCCGTAACAGTCAGAGTCTGGGAAAAAGGGTTCCCGATGGCAAGCACCCACTCTCCGACTTCCGTTTTGTCAGAATTCCCAAATTCTATAAACGGGTGATTCTTACCCTTTATCTTTAGTAGAGCAAGATCGGTTTTGGAATCAACTCCAATAATCTTCGCAGGATATTCTTTCTCATCATAGGTTGTTATGGTGACCTTAATAGCTCCCCTAACCATATGATTGTTCGTCACTATGTATCCGTCCCGTGATATTATGAACCCCGACCCTACACCCGAAACCTTTTCACTTCTTCTCGGTGAGTTGAAGAATCTATCAAAAAAATCATCTCCAAAAACAGAACGCCTCCTTTCTCTGATTGATTCGGACATCACCTTTACAACTGCAGGTTTCACTTTTTTTACAAGCGGAGCAAAATTAAGACCACTTATTTTTATCGGTTCTGCATGAACCTCTTCCGTTTTTATTTTCGGGGATTCAGTAGTTGTATTTTGTAGGAATCCGAATGTTAATGCAAAGAATATCGCTCCTGTCAAAAAACTGATTCCCGCTACAAATCCAATTTTTTTCATTTTGTTCCTCCTAAAAAAATTTAGACGCAAAACTCACCTTCTTGGTTTCATCCAATTTGAATTATATAGAATAACAAGATCTGATTCAAATATTAAATTTGTAAAGTAACCTAAACAAAAACAACATCTCCATAAATTACGGAAAAGAGGAATTTTATAAATTTAAATATTCTTTAAAAAAAAGCTCTGCCTGATCCAAAAACTATATTTCCGACAATAAATGATATGAGAACCGATATTACTACAAAAACAATTATAACAATAGCAAAATAGGGTGTAGCTTTATCTCCCCTTGGTGCCTTTAGCTCTTTTATCCCTATGTAAAGAAGATAAAGCGAATAGAAACCTGCTATCATTGCAATCATTCCAAGTGCAGGAATTATATAGAATATTCCGGCTACCCAAGCCGGTGTACTTGAGTATACTGCAATTTTTGTAGAATTTTCTATCTCTTTTTTTACTCCGAAATTCGGTGCGATAAAATCTATGACCAGTGCTAATAAATATACTCCTACTAATGAAAAGACATACATTAGAATTGCCCAAACAAATGATCTCGTAATCGGTATTCTAACCGTTATCCCCATAAATGATCTTCCGATAAGCATCCATCCTATTAATCCGGCAACTGCAGGAATAGCCGCAAGGACAATTGCATAATTTGTAAAAAGCCCCGCAACCGTAGATTTTTCATCTTTAATTTTTTTCCATTCATTGAAAGGATTTGTAATTATCCCCATTACCCGTTTAATAATAAAATTAAAATCCATTTTTTCCTCCGTATTTTCATCCTTTATAACACCGTAAAAATAATAATGCAATAAAATTTATTTTAAAACAAAGACTCGTTTTCCCATAGACATTTTCCTTTTGTGATTAAAAAAAAGAAATGTCTGTCCCTTTTTTTAGATAAATAAATAAAAAAATCATATACTATCTAAACTTAGCACACTAAAATTATTGCAAAATATTGAAAAGAATCAGTTTCAGATATAAATTTTCAACCGAAGAATATCAGTGAAACTAATACAAATGATGGGATAAGAAATATCAATGAATACTTCATGATATATCCAAAGAAACTCGGCATCTGAATATCGTTTTCTTCAGCAATTGATTTTACCATAAAGTTCGGAGCATTCCCGATATATGTCATTGCTCCCATAAAAACCGCTCCTGCTGAGATTGCCTTTAAATATATTGCTTTCTCGGCCATTAATCTCATAACCCCAACAGATTCGGCATCAGTGGGGAAAAATTGACCAAGTGCCGTATTGAAAAATGTCAAATAGGTAGGAGCATTGTCAAGGAAACTCGACAATCCGCCTGTAACCCAAAAATAGTGCCAAGGTTCTTTAACTGCACTAACAATGAAACCAAGGGACCCGGATGATCCTGATTTAAGCATAGCTAGTGCAGGAATTATTGTCATAAATATTCCTGCAAACAGAATTGCAACTTCCTGAATCGGGAACCATGTGAAATTATTATCTTTTCTCAGTGAATTTTTTGTTGTCTTAAGAGATAGAATTCCCATAAAAATAAGAAATATATCTCTCACCAAATTTTGATAGGCAACATGAACACCGAATACAGTTGTTTCTCCGAGATTAACACTCCCCGAAAAGAGAACACCTGCAATAATACCGAAAAGAAAAATAAAATTATGTGTCCCAAGTAGTCTAATGGGTTTATGTTCTATTGTTTTTTCTTCAAATTCTTTTAATGAACTTTCCTCTTTCTTATAATAGTAAGTATCCAAAATGAAAAATGTTATAAGTAATATAATCGAAACGAATGCCATATGAGGTATAAGTTTTAATGTCCAAAAGAAATTAACACCGTGCAAAAAACCGAGAAACAGAGGCGGATCACCGAGAGGTGTAAGAGACCCCCCTATGTTAGCAACAAGAAATATGAAAAATATAACTATATGTACTTTGTTTTTTCTTTCGGAATTTGCCCGTATAACCGGTCTTATAAGGAGCATTGCCGATCCTGTAGTACCGATCCATGAAGAAAGTAGTGTCCCTACAAGAAGCATTATCAAGTTGGTAAAAGGGTTCCCTTTTATAGATCCTTTAAGAAGAATACCACCGGAAACGGTGTACAAAGCCCAAAGCAGGATAATGAAAGGTATGTAATCAATAATGTATATATGAGCTATCTCATGAAATGCAACGGATTTATAATAAAGCAAAAACGGTAAAGAAAAAGCTAATGCCCAAAAAGTTGAAATTTTACCGAAATTATGATGCCAAAATCTCGGAGCCAAAAGTGGTAGCAGTGCTATCGACAAAAGAATTCCTACAAATGGAATTGCAGACCAAATAGGAAGATCTTTGCCAATATCCTGATGATTGGAATGTTCTCCTCCCGAATCATGCCCTATTTCCGAAGATTCACTTTGATTATGTTCCTGTGGAACTAAAAAGAATCCTCCAACAATAAATATAATGAAAAATACCAGAACTGCTTTTTTTAACATACCTTTCTCCTTCATAAAAAACACGAGAATAAAAAAGTATATTTAAAATGATTTTCCAATATTTGTCAAGTCATACTAATTTGATTAAGTTCTTTACTATTGTCTCCCTGATTGATAAAATGTACAGCAGTGGAGGGATAATGAAAAGTGATATAGATATTGCGGAAAGTGCGTCATTAAAAAACATTGAAGAAATCAGAAATGATTTGAAAATAGAAGAGAATGAGTTTTGGCCTTTTGGGAGATTTAAAGGAAAAGTATCTTTAAGAGCTGTAAATCGATTGAAAAACAAAAAAGACGGAAAACTCATTGTGGTTACTGCTATTACTCCGACAAAATTCGGTGAAGGAAAAACTACAACCTCCGTAGGTCTTTCAATGGGAATAAACAAGATTGGGAAAAAATCAATTGTAACATTACGGGAACCTTCCTTAGGACCTGTCTTCGGAGTTAAAGGCGGGGCAGCTGGAGGAGGATATTCCCAAGTATTGCCAATGGTAGATATTAATCTCCACTTTACCGGAGATATCCATGCAATAACTACAGCTCACAACTTACTATCTGCGGTAGTTGATAATCATATTCACTATTCAAACAGCAAAAAACTTGATACAAGAAAAATCTTATGGCAACGTGCTATGGACATGAATGACAGAAGTTTAAGGAACATTGTCGTAGGCCTTGGAGGAAAAGGGCAGGGGTATCCTAGGGAGAATGGATTTATAATTTCTGCAGCAAGTGAAATCATGGCTATTCTTACCCTGTCAAATAATATTGATGAATTAAAAGATAGGCTTGGAGGAATTCTTGTAGGTTTCACCAGAGATGACGAACCGGTCTACGCAAAAGATTTTAATGTTTGCGGAGCAATGGCTACAGTCCTTAGAGAAGCAATTAAACCGAATCTTGTACAGACCATAGAGAATACACCTGCATTTATTCACGGAGGACCATTTGCAAATATATCTTTTGGAACAAACAGTGTTCTTTCAACCAAATTGGCTTTAAAATTAAGTGATTACGTTGTAACCGAATGTGGATTCGGATCTGATCTCGGGTTTGAAAAATATATTGATATGGTTTCTCAATTTGCTAACTATAAAATTCATGCGGTTGTCCTTGTCGCAACGGTCAGAGCATTAAGACACCAAGGAGGGGGAGGGGATCTGAATTCTTTAAAAAAGGGACTCCCGAATCTTGGCAAACATATTCAAAATATAAAGGATATGGGATTTGATCCCATTGTTGCAATAAATATATTTCCTGATGATAAAGAAGAGGAACTTTCGATTATAGAAAATTTTGTGAAGGAAACAGAAACCGAAGTAGGAAGAAGCAATGCTTTTTTAGAGGGTGGGAAAGGGACCATAAAATTAGCCGAAAAAATAACTGCTACTGCCGATCTCTCCGACGGAACCTTTAAAACGGTTTATTCAACCGATGACTCTCCGGAGATCAAGATCGAAAAAATTGCTAAGAATGTTTATGGTGCCGATGGTGTGATTTTTTCATGGAGTGCAAAGAGAAAATTGAAGTTAATAAAAAAACTCGGATTTGAGAAGTTCCCAGTATGCATTGCAAAAACACCTTTATCTTTCTCCGATAACAAAAAGAAACTCAATGTGCCCAAGGGATGGAGAATGAATATAAACGAGATAAATATTGCTGCAGGAGCAAGATATCTCATTCCGATATCGGGAGATGTAATGCTGATGCCTGGCTTGCCGAGAGTACCGTCTGCAGAAGAAATAGATATCGACATAACCGGTCACCATGTTACAGGACTCTCCTGACTAAGTATACATTTATATTTTAACTTAAATTTTGTGTAAAGAAAGAAATAATCCTAACAGATCATTTTTATTCATATCTTCTGCTCTTATCACGGACTGTATCCCTTTTTCTTTTAGAAATAATAGTATTAACTCTTTTTTATAGTTATTCTTTAAATTATTAAAGAGTGTTTTTCTTCTGTGGGCAAATGCGGTTTTAAGCAATTCATAAAATCGGAAGATTTGAATCTCATTAATACAAGATTCTTTTTTTTCAAAAGAGAATACCGTTGAAATTACTTTCGGGGACGGAAAAAACGATCCGGGATTAACTTCGAAAAGCTTTTTTACATAAAAGATATGATTAAATATTACCGATTGAGCATTATATAATTTTGAACCGGCAAAAGATGAAATTTTCAGAAAGAACTCTTTTTGAACCATTAGAGTTCCTTTCTTTATGAACCCACTGTTTTTTATTGTCCAATCAATTATATCTTTTGAAATATAATAGGGTATATTCCCGAGAATAGTTACATTCTTGTTCTTGGTGATCTCCGAAATATCAAGCTTTAGGATATCCATGTTCAAACACTGGACTCCACTCATCTTGCACTCTGATATCTTTTCAAATAATCTTCTATCCTTTTCAACAGCAATTATTTCCATACTATTATAAAATTCGGATACAAGACGTGTCATTATCCCTTTACCCGGTCCAATTTCAATTATTATGGGACAATCTGGTTTTAATGACTTTACAATCTTTATGGCAATATTTTTATCAATAAGAAAATTTTGTCCTAACTTTTGATTTGCCATCAACTTCGGAATAATTTCCAATAGGGACTATTTTTCATAAATTTATCCATTGTCAGGAGACAAGAGTAATCTTTCAAAGACTATCAGCAATTTTCCCCTCACATAGATTTTCGTTAACGATCTTTAAGATTACTACTTTTACAAGTTTTTTTTTAAAACCTTTAACCGGAGGAACCCTTACGGTAATATAGTTTTTTGTGGTTACAAGTGAATAATTTTCGTTCTCCTCAATCAGGATTCCTTCAAGTATTTCACCTCTGAATTTTTCTCTATATCGTAATTTTTTCTCCTTATTAAGTTCTCGAAATTCAAAAACTCTCCTCCTTACTATTTTACTAAGAACCGGCTCCATATCAACTGCTTTTGTTCTTGGTCTCTGAGAAAAAGGGAATGCATGGATATAACTCAAATTACTTTTTTTTATAAAATCAAATGTATCTAAATATTCTTTATCACCTTCTCCGGGAAAACCTATAATGAAATCCGCTCCATAATTTGCCTTGGGAAAGAAAGAATAAAAATCACCCAATATTTTTTTATAATCTTTGACCCTACTATTCCTTTTCATACTTTTTAATATGGAATCATTTCCACTCTGAAATGAAAAATGAAAACTGTGAGCGATCTTTTTTATCTTACTTAACTCTTTAATGAACTTATAGTCAATAAATCTGGGATCAAGAGAACTTAACCGGATTATCTCAATGTCCTTTATTTCCGATAATACTCTTGCTAACTCCAAAATATTTCGCCTCGGGAACAGGTCGTATCCGTAAGAAGAAAGATTAATACCTGTAAGAATCACTTCTCGATATCCCAACGAAGAAGAATATTTTGCTCTCTTTTGTAACTCTTCGAGAAGCATACTTTCGGATTTTCCCCTTAAAGAAGGTACGATGCAAAAGGAACAATTGAAATTGCATCCATCCTGAACTTTCAAGAAGAATCTGGAACGAAATGAAGAATGAAAAATCACATTATTGTTGAAAGGAAATTTTTCTCTTATGATATCAACTATCTTTTTTTTTTGGATATTATTGAGAAATGTATAATTGCTGTACCGTTTTTCAAGCAAATCATTGCTACCGGAAACAGTACATCCTGCAACAATCCAAGGAATATTGGATTTTTTATAGCTTTTCCTTAGAAACCTAAAAACATCATTCTCAGCCTTTTCCGTTACACTACAGGTATTCAGAATTCCAAACTCAGCTTCACTAATATCATCAGTTAACCTATAACCGTGATTTTCAAGTTCAATTATCCATTCTTGAATTTCTGCTTGATTTGTCCTGCACCCGAAGAAACTTACATAAAAGTTCATTCACCTTTGATCTTCCTTTTCAATCTGATACTTTTCTCAATAACTTTCTCCTTCTGTTCAATTCTGAACTTTACAAGTTTTTCTCTTACCGAACTATCCTGAAGAGCCAGGATCTCCATGGCAAAAAGGACGGAATTTATTCCACCGGAATTTCCGATACTAAAAGCTGCAACAGGAATTCCACCCGGCATTTGAACAATTGAGTAGAGGGAGTCAAGTCCGGATATAGAGGAAGTAATCGGTACCCCGAGAACAGGAAGAAGTGTATGAGCGGCAATAACACCCGGAAGATGTGCAGCTCCGCCGGCAGCAGCTATTATGATTTGTATACCCGATTCTTCAAAATGTTTTATTAGTTTAACAGTCCTTTCAGGCGTTCTGTGAGCAGAACTTACCTCAACTTCAAATGGAATTTCAAATTTTTTAAGAAGTTCAATCCCTCCTTCCACATAAGGATAGTCCGAATCACTACCCATGATTATTCCAACTTTAGGATTCATTTTTTCACTCCTCCGATATCTTTTCGGTAATGCATTTTATCAAATTTTATGAATTGAATCGAATCGTATAAATTTTGCATCGTATCCTTCAACGTTTTGCCTTTTGAACAGACATTCAACACACGACCACTTGCAGTGAAATATTCCCCGTCTTTACGTTTTGTTCCAGCATGAAATATCTCTGCTCCCGAAGCTTTTGCCCTTTTTAACCCATCAATTTTTTTATCCTTTTCATACGGACCCGGATAACCTCCAGACGAAAGGACAACACATGCTGAAACATTGTCATCCCATTTCATCTCCACATCAAAAAGACTCCCTTCTACAGATCCTTCAATAAGATCAACAATATCGCTTTTAAGCCGTAACATCAACGCCTGAGTCTCCGGATCACCGAATCGTGCATTGTACTCAAGAACCATGGGACCGGAAGATGTAATCATAAGACCCGCATAAAGTACTCCTCTAAACTCCTTCCCATCACGTCTTAACCCCTCTATCGTCGGAACTATTATAGTTTTCATTATCTCATGAAACAATTCATTGGTTATCATAGGTGACGGAGAGATTGCTCCCATTCCTCCCGTATTAGGTCCCTCATCATTCTCAAAAGCTTTTTTATAGTCCATTGAGGTAGCCAGTGGCAATGCCCTTTTTCCATCCGCTATTACAAGGAAAGACATCTCCTCCCCTTCAAGAAATTTTTCTATAACTATCTGTTCTCCGGCTTTACCAAATTTACTCTCAAGAAGAATGGTTCTGACACTATCTTCCGCCTCTCCGATATTTTTGCAAATAAAGACACCTTTTCCTCCTGCTAATCCGTCCGTTTTTATCACAACCGGAAATTCAACTGATTTAAGATGATTCACAGCATCCATTGCAGAGTTAAATACGGAGAAATCCGAAGTGGGTATATTGTTTTTTTTCATAAACTCTTTAGAAAACACTTTGGAACTCTCTATCATAGCAGCCTTTTGAGTGGGACCGAATATTGGAAGGTTACGTTTATTAAACTCATCAACTATTCCGAGAGAAAGAGGTAGTTCAGGTCCGACAACAGTTAAATTAATATTTTCCTGTTGTACAAAATCTGCAATTTCAACTATGTTGGAAGAATCAATATCCTTAATCTCCGCAAGATCACTTATACTGCAATTACCGGGAATTGCAAATATCTTATCTACCCTCTTTGACTGAGATATTTTCCAGATGAGAGCATGCTCCCTTCCCCCTGAACCGATTACTAATACTTTCATTTTCTCCTCCGGTAGAACTTAATTTTTATTATACGATATCCATTGAGTTTGGTAAAGGAATCATTACTATTTCTTGACAAAAACTCCACTTTTGAATATAGTTGGGCTTGGAGAATAAAATGGATATGAATAAAGCTCAGCACTACGGTTTACCTGATATCTTACCACAGAAAAAGGAGTTTAAAGAAGGTATTCGAAGAGCTCCGAGTCGCGGGCAAGTTTTAAATCAAAATGAAATTGTCACATCGTTGAAGAATGCTCTACGGTATGTTCCGGTGAATCTTCACGATGAATTAATTCCCGAATTCCTTGATGAGCTTTTTCATACAGGCAGAATATACGGATACAGATTCAGACCAAAAGGACAACTATCAGGTAAACCTATAGACTCTTACAAAGGGAAAATTGTTGAGAGTAAAGCTTTTCAGGTAATGATAGACAATAACCTTGATTTTGATGTCGCATTATATCCTTACGAACTCGTTACTTATGGGGAAAATGGACAAATTTTCCAAAACTGGATGCAGTATTGCCTTGTAAAGAAATATCTGGAAGAGATGAGAGATGATCAGACTCTTGTTATCTATTCGGGACATCCTTTGGGGTTGTTCCCCTCTTCCACCAATGCACCGAGAGTGATTTCAACCAATGGAATGTTAGTTGGAGAATATGATAATCTCGAAGGTTTTACAAAAGCAGCAGCTCTCGGTGTTTCAAATTACGGTCAAATGACAGCCGGTGGATGGATGTATATCGGTCCGCAAGGAATTGTTCACGGAACATACATCACTCTTCTTAACGCAGGAAGACTATATCTTGGAATTCCCGATGAAAAAAATCTCAGTGGAATTGTGTACGTTAGTTCCGGACTCGGAGGAATGAGTGGTGCTCAACCTAAAGCTATAGAAATTGCCGGTGGAATAGGAATTATTGCGGAAGTTGATGAATCTCGAATAAAAACAAGGTTTACACAAGGATGGGTAACCCTGGTAACAAAGAAACCGGAAGAGATCGCTTCTTGGATTGACGATTATAAAAAATCGGGAAAATCCGTATCTATAGCTTTTCATGGAAATATTGTTGATTTACTCGAATATTTTTCAAAAAATGATATAAAGATTGATCTGTTATCCGATCAAACATCTTGTCATGATGCTTACGGAGGAGGATATACTCCCGTAGGATATACTTTTGAAGAGGGGAGGAAGTTACTAAAAGAAGACCCTGTAAAATTTAATAAGGAAGTAAACAATTCACTAATAAAACATTTCAATATAATAAAAGAACTGTCAAAAAACGGGACATACTTTTGGGATTACGGAAATTCTTTTTTAAAAGCGGTTTTTGATGCAGGAGCAAAAGATGTTGCAAATGATCCTTCAGATCCATCATCAGGATTTGTTTATCCCAGTTATGTAGAAGATATAATGGGACCGATGTGTTTTGATTACGGATACGGTCCTTTCCGATGGGTATGCCTCTCCGGTTCCTCTGATGATTTAAAAAAGACAGATATTGCCGCAATGTCCGAGATTGACCCAAATAGACGCGGTATGGACAGAGACAATTATCAATGGATAAAAGATGCGGAGAAGAATGCTCTTGTTGTGGGAACTCAGGCAAGAATTCTTTATGCCGATGCCGGTGGAAGAGTGGCAATTGCTTTAAAGTTTAATGAAATGGTAAGAAACAAAGAGATAGGTCCGGTAATGATCGGTAGAGACCATCACGATGTTTCAGGAACGGATTCTCCATACAGAGAAACATCGAATATTCGTGACGGCAGCAATGTTACCGCCGATATGGCAGTCCAAAATTTTGTCGGTGATGCAGTTAGAGGAATGTCAATGGTCGTACTATCCAATGGCGGTGGTGTTGGAGTCGGAAAAGCTTTTAACGGTGGATTCGGTCTCGTTCTTGACGGAAGCGAACAAAAGGACAAAATCATCAGATCCGCTATGGAGTGGGATGTTATGAATGGGGTTTCAAGGCGTGCATGGGCAAGGAATAAGAACGCTTTAGAGACAGCAAAAGATTGGAATAAAAAAAATAGTAAATCCGGACATATTACTATCCCATACCTTTCCGATGAAAATAAAATAAAAGAAGCAATTAAAAAACGTATTAAGTAGCCAATCAACGAAATTAGATATTTCTATTAGCACGACATACGTAAAGCCGTATTATGCAATCTTATTGAAATGTTTTTTTATTATTTCTTTTCAAAAACCGCCATAGTTTTAGGAAGTGCTATATTCAGCAACAATCCCATGCTTACTTCTTTCATATTAACCAACATTCCACACTGGAATTCACCTATTAAGAGTACCAGAGCAACAAGATCGTCTGTCAAATCCATTATGTAATACCTATTTAATTGAGCAGGGAATTCAGCATCATTTAAAGATTTTTTCATCATAGATGTTACCCTGTCAAACAGAGCGTTAGCAGCTGCAGGATTCATCCCTTCGGATTTCTGAAAAGACACTATCGGCTGTCCGTCTCCCGATAAATAGAAAGAACCTGCAAGTAAAGCATTTCCTAATTCTTTTTCTGCAATTTTTAAAGCTTCTTCAAATAACTCTTTGTTCATTTTTTTCTCCGTATTTGTGTTTTTATTATTTTTTTTCTTGATCTCAGCCAAGGGTTTATTTACTTCGTGAAACACTTTCTTTCCGAATTTTTCATATTCGTCGGAAATAGTTATCACCTTGTCATCCCAACATGAAATTTCATCAAAAGTAGTATTGAGTTCTTTATCGTTAGTAGCCGTATGAGTCAATTCACCCTCTAAAAAATAAAGATAACCTATTTTATTATTTGATTTAACAGAGAGAGTACAAGTTTTTTTATTAGCTCTGATTAACTTCATAAAAGATTGTAATGTTAATATTTGTTGTTTAAATTCATTCTTATCGGAATCAAATAAATCTGTGATTTTCTTTTTCAGAGTATTAACATCGAAAGGCTTTTCAACACAATCAAACTTTCCCTTAACATTTTCACTCAGGAACACACTATTGCTTTCAAAAAATATTTTTGGAACATTAGAATGTTTCTTGTTAAAAAATTTCAGGAGTTTACCTCTAACCTTTTCTTCAAATGTTTTTAAACTTATAACAATTAAATCTATGCTATTCGCGTTAAGTTTTTTTTTTACGGAATCTAAGTCTGATGACGTTATTATATTAATATTTGGAAAAGCCGTTTCAATATTTTTGGATATTTCCTCGATATGTTTCACTTTTTCGTCAACGATCAAAATGTTTTTCATTATTTTTATCCTATTCTGGAAAAACCTGTATTATATTAAGCTATAACTTAAAGAACCATGATAACAAGCAATACATTTATCTACAAGTAATTCCATGAAAAATTAGTATTTTTTCTATTTTTTTTAAATTTTCCTGAGATGGAGAGAGCATATTCGTCAAGGAATACTCCTCACCGATCTGCTTATATTTATCTGTTCCAAGATTCATATATGGCATTAATTGAACATTAATTAGTCCAAGCTTTTTTAAAAAATCCCCAATTGCATTAATATTATCCAAATCATCATTAATTCCGGGAATTATCGGAATTCTTGGAAGTATCGGAATCTCTGCCGTTTCAACAAGTCTTTTTATATTATGAAGAATTTGTTTATTCTCCGCTCCACAAAACTTTTTATGATCATATGTATTAAATATTTTTAGATCAAATATGAAGAAATCTATAAATGGAATAGACATTTTAATATTTTTCCAAGGTATATTCAAAGCCGTTTCAACAACTGTGGAAATCCCCTTATCTTTGCACTTCTTCAATAAGGACTTTGCAAAATCAGGTTGAGCAAACGGTTCTCCTCCCGACAAAGTGACTCCCCCATCCTTTCCGAAAAAAGGGATATCTTTTTTAATGATTTCCACAAGTTTTGTGGAAGATATCATCTCTCCACAAACCGAAAGAGCCTCTGTAGGACAACTTTTTACACAAGAGAAATGAGTACAGTTCAGACATTTTTTGTTATCCCAAGTAAATTTCATGTTTTCAATGCTAATAGACAGTTCAGGACAGGTATTTATACATTCTCTACAGAATTTTTTACAATGAACTTCAATGTATCTTAATTGAGGAGAAGGATTGATGCTCTCCGGATTGGAACACCATTTGCAATTTAATGTACATCCCTTTAAGAAAATCAGTGTCCTTATCCCCGGACCATCATTTACAGAATAAGCTTGTACATCAAAAATTCTCCCGATTACCGAATCATCCATAAATAACTAAAGATCGGTTGTTTCCTGATATTGAGTTCTGACAATTATCTCGTCTTGAATAGCTTTGGATAACTCTACCCAATAAGCACTGAATCCGGCAACTCTGACTATTAGATCTCTGTAAAGTTGGGGATTTTTTTGTGCATCAAGAAGCAATTTGGAATCTACAATATTGAATTGTATATGGTAACCGCCAAGATCAAAATAGCTTTTTACCAGTGAAGATAATTTTTTTGAACCGTCAACACCTTTTATAGCCGAAGGATGGATTTTCATGTTAAGTTGTACGGAACGCATCTTCACCGGATCTAATTTTGCCGCACTCCGAAGCATTGCAAGAGGACCTTTAACATCGGTTCCGGGAAAAGGTGATTGGATCGCATCCGCAAGAGTAACTCCGGCGAGTCTTCCGTCCGGTGAAGCTCCGACAACTCTTCCAAACGGACCGTGAGAACTGATTGAAAGTGCCGCGGATACCCAGTCATATCCGAGGTAACTTTTTTGGGATGTTACTGAATTATTGTAAATATCCCAGATTTTAAGAAAAACATCATCGGCATAATCATCATCATTTCCATACTTAGGTGCATTAAGCAATGCTCTATGAACTTTACCCCATTTTTCTGTTATTTTTTCCTGCTGAAGAAATGAAAATTTCCCTTCGTGATCCATCCGCCTGTATCCGAAATTAGCATCTATCGCTTCCCTTATTTCATCTAATGAAAACTTTTTTTCTTCGAAAACCAGTTTTTTAATAGCCGTTATTGAATTCGCTACATTTACATTTCCGGAACAAAGGATTGTTGTAGTTTTGTTATATCTTGCTCCGTTATGATCAAGATCTCTCCCTTTTTCTATACAATTATCTAAAAAAGCCGAACCGAAAATCAAACTTTGTCCATGTCTGTGACACGCCATAACGTATGACCAGTAATCCTGATAACAATGTACTACTTTTTTTTGAGCTTTACTCCATTCCGACCATAGATCGTCAATTGAATCAAATTCTCCCGGATCATCAAATAATTGAATTTTTGTTCTCGGATCAACACCTCCATTCAATACGCACTCCAATATTTTTAATTGATTGATAAAAGCAGGATGACAAATTCCATGGCAGTTACCATGCATCTGAAGTTCTACACAACCACCCAATCCACAATTCCTTGCCTCTTCAACGGTAACGCCTTCTTCTTCGTGTGTCAGCATCAAATGTTTTATTGCCAATTGATTGTTAAACCATGCAGGATATCCGGTACCGGTTTTAGTACATTCGGCAGCTTTAAGAAGAAGTTCCTCACTCGTTTGCGGATCAACCATAATTCCCATAGTAGGTTGAGTGGTTCTATAGGTTTGTCCCGCCTCCAACATAAGAATTTCCAATTCATTGTCTGCCGGTTTTCCATCCGGAGTCAATCCTCCAACAACCAAATGCTGAAAAAGATTCATCGAAGATAGAGCAGACCAACTTCTGGGTGAAACAAATTCGACACATTCAAACTTAAACCTCATAACTTCCAGAAGTTCAAGAACTTCATCTTTATTAAGATTACCCGATTCAATATCTTTTGCATAATAAGGATAAAGTAGTTGCCCCCATCTCCCCGGCGATAACCCCACTACCGGACACTCAATCTGAATCAATAAATGGGTAATCCATACTCCCTGAAGAGCTTGTTTAAAAGTAGTTGCAGGTTTTGCCGGAACTACCGATAAAATATCCGCTATTTCATTGAGTTCTTCCCTACGATTTTTGTCAGGATGAATTTTAGCCCTTTCTCTTATCATTTTCTCGTAATTCTTTACCCAAAGTAACGCTCCTTCCAAAGCAATTATTACCGATCTCCAAAAAATAACTTTTTCACTCTGTTCCCATCCTTGAAGTTTTGTGTTTTTAATTTTATTGCGACATTCATCAATAATATTTTCCAGCCCTCTCTCTATAACTACATCGTATGAGGGTATCCATCTTCCTTCCATGATTGAGACAACAGAGGGGGGAAAAATAAATGAATCAAAACATTTTTGAAGAAATTCATTTTCCGGATAATTTTCTTCCAAAAACTTATTAGATACATCTTCAATACACCGATCTTCCCAATATTTACAATCATCAAGCAATTTTGGTATTTCATTTTTATAAATCCCAAAAATACCGACCTGTTTAATATCGTTGTCACTTTTCGAAGCAAACCCACCACCTTTCCCTATAGTTGATTCATCTCCATCTTGTTCATCCGAACCATCCATCAAATGTTTGAAAAACTTCTGACTATAAGACGTATAAGGGATAGCCCCCCTCATGAATCTTGTCTTTTGCATCACCAGCAACTCATGCTCGTTAATTTCCGGAGTAAGATTCGAAAGAGCATATTTTAAAGCTCTGGCCTTTCTAATTAAAAAAGGTTGCCCGTCAAATTTTTTCCATCCTTCCGAATAAAGCACCGCATATTCCGTATCAATTAATACCTGAGCATTTAAGAATTCCTCCTTCAACTTCTTCGTCCTTTCAGTTGAAGGATCTTTCTTCACTTCAAAATCACTAAACCCTTCCGATTCCGATTCTTTGGGAGGCCAGTTTGGTACTTGACGATGTTCTATCATCTCATCAACAACTCTGCTAACATCATACCGATTATTCTTCATCATATTTCCCCTTTAATTAAAATCAAACATAATTTAACATCTCTTGAAAATGCTATCCTCCGAATCTCTTTTCTATAGCTTACTTTTAAATCCTATATAAACAAAAAAAGAATGTCAATATTATTTTTAAGTTAAAAAAAATCAAATTTTTATATTTACATCCGATAAGAAAACACCCTGATTATCAAGAAAATATCCGCTACTGTTATTTATATTCTTTATCAAAACGGAGATAATCATATATTTCATCTTTAAAAGGTTCGATCTTTTCCTTGTAAGTTTTAAAATATTCTTCCGGTTTGGGTAATTCTCCTTTCAGAGCCACCAATGCACCAAGTTCGACGGAACCCAAATAAACATTTGCTCCGTCTCCCATCCGATTGTCAAAATTTCTTGTGGAAGTGGAATAAACCGTTGCTTTATTCGGAACTCTCAGTTGATTCCCCATACAAAGTGAACAACCCGGGAGTTCTATCCTTGAAGAAGTTTTATTAAAAAGGGAAAAATATCCTTCTTGTCTTAACTTATCCTGATCCATACGAGTAGGGGGAACAGTATAAACTCTTACATCCGGATTTCTTTCTTCCCCTTCCCAGATTTTTCCGGCGGCTCTAAAATGACCGATGTTTGTCATACATGATCCGAGAAAAACATCATCTATCTTTTTTCCGCTCAACTCCGAAAGTGGTTTTACATCATCGGGATCGTTCGGGCAACTTAATATCGGTTCGATGATTTCCGATAAGTCTATCTCTAAAACAGCTTTGTACTTACACCCCTTGTCCGCAGATATAAGTTTAGGATTTAAAAGCCATTTTTCAATCTCTTCGATTCTTATTTTAAGAGTTTCTTCGTCTTTATATCCGTCTTTAATCATCTGCTTTATCAGAGCAATATTTGATTTCAGATATTCTGTTACTCTACTCTCGGAAAGTTTAATTGTTCCCGCCGCCGCACTCCTTTCCGCAGTAGAATCCATCAATTCGAATGCTTGTTCAACCGTTATATCATCCAATCCTTCTATTTCAAGTATCCTTCCGTTAAAAATATTTTTTTTGTTTTTTTTCGGAACTGTCAGCAATCCTTTATTTATTGCAAAATATGGAATTGCATTAACAACATCTCTTAAAGTAATCCCTTCATTCATTTTGCCACTGAATCTGACAAGTACCGATTCCGGCATGTCAAGAGGCATAAATCCCAATGTTCCTGCAAAAGCTACAAGACCCGAACCGGCAGGAAACGAAATTCCAAGAGGAAATCTTGTATGCGAATCTCCTCCGGTACCAGCAGTATCCGGTAACAGGAATCTGTTTAGCCATGTGTGAATTACTCCGTCTCCGGGTTTTAAAGAAACCCCACCTCTGCTTGTAATGAACTTGGGAAGAGTCTTATGAGTAATAATGTCGGTAGGACGGGGATATGCAGCCGTATGACAGAATGATTGTAAAAAGAATGGAGTTTTGAATTGTAAACATGCAAGTTCTTTTAACTCATCTGCAGTCATAGGACCGGTCGTATCTTGAGAACCTACCGTAGTCATAACCGGTTCACAGGATGTTCCGGGGAGAATTCCTTTGACCCCGCAAGCTTTTCCAATTATTTTTTGTGCAAGGGTAAATTTTTGATTTTTTTCGGGTATCGGATTTTCAATTTGTTTAAATACCGTTGTCCTTTTAAATCCCAACTCCTTTCTTGCTTTAGACGTAAGAGATTTACCTATTATTAGTGGAATTCTACCACCGGCTCTGAATTCATCAGGAATAGTCGATGGCGATATTTGAAAAGTAGTAATAGTATTACCGGATTCATCTCTAATAATCCCTTTTCTCGTATCTATTTCCACCTCATCACCCGTATAAAGCTTTGATACATCCGTAATTATCGGAAATCCACCGGAATCCTGTAGAGTATTAAAAAAAATCGGTGCAATAACTCCTCCTATAATTACTCCACCCCTCCTTTTGTTGGGGACATACGGAATATCTTCACCGATATGCCACAAAAGACTGTTTGTTGCGGATTTTCTCGATGATCCCGTCCCTATCACGTCACCGACAAAAGCAACTTGAAATCCCATTTCCCTCCACTCTCTTATCTTATCAATCCCGTCGGGGAACCTGCTGTTACCCATCGACAATGCATGTAAAGGTATATCCGGTCTGCTCCACGCATCCGAAGCCGGAGATAAATCATCCGTGTTTATTTCACCGTTGACCTTATATATCTTTACTTTGATTTTTTCCGGAAGTTCAGGTTTTTTTAGAAACCATTCTCCATCCGCCCAAGAGTTGATTATTTTCTTTGCCAAACGATTTGTAGCGGATAGATCTTTTATCACATTAAAATCATCATAAATAAGTATTGTTTCGGAAAGAGCTTTAAATATTTCATT
>Ga0256846_1000023_pt1 | contig 70438 bp, 74 predicted proteins | sample TevniametaG_FD_189098 | JGI IMG/M metagenome (GOLD analysis project Ga0256846, IMG submission 189098) | Tube worm associated microbial communities from hydrothermal vent at the East Pacific Rise, Pacific Ocean - Tevnia | ecosystem: Host-associated > Annelida > Integument > Unclassified ...
AGCACGCTGGAGGCGCTATTCGACGCCTGGGTGGAGGAGAGTTCCAGCAAACGCACGACCGCCCGGTTGCCACATCTCGATAGCGAGGGGCAGATGTGCTATCGGCTGTTGTATGAAGATCGCTTGAGAAACAATATTCGGTTGGAGCAGGAGCGGATCCCGTTCGGTCGCCTCAATACGAGACTTCAGACGATCAGCCCTCTCCCCTTAAACTCCGGAAAGTGATAGGCACCTGTGCTGCTTTCATCGACACGCTTGATATTGGCATCCATGCCTACATGGATGTAGGTAAGGAGCGGGAGTTTCGCCTAGCAGGTTGTTGAAATTCTACTCAGGCGGCGCGATCCGGCGTTAAAATCGGCCTCAAAATGCTCATTTACTTCAGTAAACTGCGCTTTTTCGCCCGATTTTGCCTTGCCACGCACTCACCTGAGCGAATTTCAACAGCCTGCTAGATGCTCTTCTGGGCCTGGCTCAGCACGGTCATGAAGGATACGTTCTCCAAGCTGCCAAACAGGGGGTGGCGGGTCAGTTTGCTCCGGCTCAGGCGCGGCGATGTGATACCGCACAGGAAACGGCTCAACAGGCGCGGCTGCATCAGTATTTCGGTCTGCTCCTGCCTGACGGCGCTGACCTCCTGCCAGAATGTGTCACTGATTGTTTGTGCTCGGCGTGGCGGGAGCTCGCTACTGCCACGTCGGCACCAGCTGCAATGGCCGCAGGGGGCTTCACGCTGTTCGCCGAAATGCTGTGCCAGGGCGTTGCTCTGACAGCCGTCCAGGGTGACCAGATCCAATATCTGTTGCAGACGATGGATCTCTGCGTCTTCCCGTTTGATGAGGCGTTGGTACAGCTCACTGGCCAAAGCCTCGGTGGTGTCCGGTTGTCGCATCCGCTGGAATCGGTGGCGTATGCCGGCGACCTTCACCTCTAGTAGCTGCTGCTCCCCCAGCCATTCGAGCGCTTGTACGATCCTGTCGCGGGTTGTTTGCAGCGCTACGGCGGCTTCGGTCGGATCAATGCTGAACCAGATTCTGCCCTTGACCGCATGCCGAAACAGGGCGGCGAGAAAATTACGATGTTCCCCCTTGAAGCGGGAGAGGATCTCGGCTGAGCTTTGCAGGGGTTTGAATTTGTAGTCAGCGTAGAAGGGGGTGCCGCCTTCCAGATAGCCCGCCAACTCCAGGTAGGTAAGCAGCGTTCGCAACACCAGCGGGCGGATGTCGTGCCGGGCCGACAGGGTATAGAGGCTGACGTCGAAGCTCGGCTCCTGAGCGAACAGCTCATCGATTAGACCATACAACGCGGCTTTATCTGGGGTGTCGCCATAGACGAAGTTTTCCAGCACGTTCAGGTCGTCGGGGCAGACCAGCATTTGGCACACTGAAGGTGCGCCGTCACGCCCGGCACGGCCGATCTCCTGCGAGTAGTTCTCCAGACTCTTGGGCAGGTTGTAGTGATAGACCGCACGGATATTCGCCTTGTCCACCCCCATGCCGAAGGCGATGGTGGCGACCACGATGGCGTGGCTGGCTCTCATGAACCACTCCTGGACCTCGCCACGGATATCATCCTTGAGTCCGGCGTGATAGGCGCGGGCGGGTAACCCGGCATCGGCAAGCCGTTGGGCAACCGCCTCGGCAGTCTTTTGCAGGGTGACATAGACGATGACCGGGCCGGGGGGATTGCGGCTGATCGCCTCGAGCAACACCCGGTCGCGCTCTGACGCCTCGACTACGGTGGTCTCGATGTTGAGGTTGGGGCGGTAAAAGCCAGTGCTCACCGCGCAGTCTGGTTTGATCTCGAACAGCCGGCAGATATCCTCCAGCACTGCTGGCGTGGCGGTGGCCGTCAGAGCCAGTATGCGTTCGGCGCCGAACTGGCGAGCGAACCCCGCCAGCTTGAGATAGTCGGGACGGAAATTGTGCCCCCATTCCGAGATGCAGTGTGCCTCATCCACGGCAAACAGGGCGATCTGGATAGGCTTTAACATCGCCCTGAATCGCTCATTATTGAACCGCTCTGGGGCGACGTAGAGCAGCCGCAGCTCACCGCTTTTAAGTTGCTGCACCACCTTCCGGTACTCATCGGCAGTGAGTGAGGAGTCGAGTCGGCAGGCGCTGATGCCGCGTGCGGTGAGCGCATCTATCTGATCCTTCATCAGCGCAATCAGTGGCGAGACGACCAAAGTTACGCCGGGCAGCAACAGCGCGGGTAACTGATAGCAGAGGGATTTTCCGCCACCGGTGGGGAACACAGCAGTCGCTGAGTGGCCGTCGAGTAGATGTTGCATCACCGCCTGTTGGCCGGGGCGTAACTCGGTGAAGCCAAAATAGTGGTGCAGGGCCGTCTGAATCCTTGATGACATGGGGACCTCCTGTCCCCGGCTATCGGGAATAGTGTGCATGATCGCTCCATTATCCCCCCAATCGCGGACCGAGGGCCATTTCAGATGTGGCGGTGATTGCCATCACTACCGGTCGATTGTTAGCGTCTGTGCTGACTCGATCAACAAGGAGCTGTGATCAATGAAGAGGACAGGGATCTGTTTGGGCTGGTTGTTGGTGCTGTTTGTTACCTTGACGGCCCATGCCGCGGCGCTGGATCTCCTGCTGCTGACGAAGTATCGGCCGGGGATGGATGTCAGCGGCTGGTTTATGAGCGAGAAGCTCGATGGCGTACGGGCCTATTGGGACGGCCGACAGCTGCTGTCGCGCCAGGGCAAGCTGTTTGCTGCCCCCAGCTGGTTTACCGAGAAGCTTCCCCCTTTTGAACTGGACGGTGAATTGTGGATCGCCAGGGGGCGCTTTGAAGAGATCCTCTCCATTACGTCGCGCGATCAGCCGCACCCGGGTTGGCGCCGCATCACCTACAACATCTTCGAGGTACCGAATGCGCCGGGCGGTCTGGATGCCCGCTTGGGGCGACTGCGGCAATACTTGGCGCGTGATTCGGTTGAGCAGTTGCGGATTATCCCTCAAGCCGTTTGTCGAGATGTTGCCCATGTTATGACGCGGCTGATGGCGGTGGATGCGGCCGGTGGCGAGGGAGTGGTATTGAGAAATCCTGGCAGCCCTTACGAAACAGGCCGCAGTCCCAACGCCCTCAAGGTAAAACGCTTTGATGATATGGAGGGTAGGGTGGTTGGCTATCGGCCTGGCAAGGGGAAATACCACGGAATGACCGGGGCCCTATGGGTAGAGATCGAGGGAAACAAGCGCTTCTATATCGGCTCCGGCCTGACAGATCGGGAACGCGCGGCGCCACCTGCGGTCGGCAGTGTGATCACATTCAAGTATCAGGGTTTTACCAACAACGGTATTCCGCGCTTTGCGTCGTTTCTGCGGGTTGGCGATACGCGTTAACCCGCATCTCTCCGCCCCATGGCGATGGGCAATCCCTATGCACTTCGCCGGAGGAACGCCAGCAGCGATTCACCGTGTGTGGAGATGGCCTCCCTGGAGTCGTGGCCGGTTTCAGGCAATAGCAGCAGTTTCACCCGGTCGTCGAGGCGGTTGGCATATATCCGCCGTGCATCCGCCAGCGGAACGCTCTCGTCCTCCTCGCCGTGTACCAGCAGCACCGGACAGCTCCCCTGCCGGATGGTGTTGCAGGGGGCGATATCATCGAAGTTGGCCTTGATGGTCCGTTCGATATAGCGCAGCACCAGCCAGCCGATGGGCAGGTATGGAATATGGTGCGAGCGCATCTGCCTGCGCATCATCTCTACGGGGTGGGCGAAGGCGGCGATGCTTATCACGCCGGCCAGATCCTGTCGGCGGGAGGCTACCAGCAGCGCCGCAGCTGCCCCCACAGAGTGGCCGAGCAGGTACAGCCGCTGCGGGTCAATGCGTGGCTGGCGGCCCAGCCAGTCGAGCCCGTGCTCGAGATCTTCGGCGAAGCGTGGCATGGAAGAGAAACTGTCATCATCGCTGTTGCCGTGATTGCGGGCGTCTAGCAGCAGTACGGCATAGCCTTCGTGATGGAGCAGGGAGGCGAACGGCAGCATGTGCCCGGCGTTGCCGCCCCAGCCATGTATCACGGCCACCGCAGGGCCGTTTTTGATGCCTTCCGGGAGTGGAATGAACCAGGCAAACAGGCGCTTGCCGTTTGCGGTTGGGATGCGCACGGCCCGGTAGGGCAGCCCTAGATCCGCTGGCGATCTATGCTCCTGGATCCTCGGAGCGCGATAGGCCCGGTGAATCAAAATCGGTGTCAGGAGGGCTCCCGCCAACAAGGCGAGCGCAATCAGTATCAGGGTATTCATCGCGGCAGGTTCAGCTTGGCGCAGAGTCCGCCCTCGGAGCGGTTATGCAAAATTAGGTCGCCGCCATGGGCGCGCGCGATGTTTCGCGCAATCCCAAGACCTAGTCCCGTCCCTCCAGTCTGTTGGGCACGGGAGCTTTCCAGACGAAAGAATGGGTCAAATACTTTCTGCAGTGACCCTTCGGGAATGCCTGGACCCTTGTCGCAGATGGATATGACAACCTCTGTTTCTGTATCTTCAATCCTGATATCGGCTTGCCCGCCATAGCGCACGGCGTTCTCCACCAGGTTGACGATACAGCGTTTCAGCGCCAGAGGTTTGCCATCGTAGGGCGCGATTATCTGGCCATGGAGTTGCACATCCTTGCCCGCTTCCTGGGCATCCTCCTGAATGCTTTCCAGCAGTGCCATCAGATCCAGGCGCTGGCTGGGTTCTCTTGTTTCGGTACCCCGCATGAAGTCCAGAGTTGCGCTCACCATGGACTCCATATCATCGAGATCCTTTTCGGTCTTTGCCCGCAGTTCCTCGTCGTCCATTAGATCCGTGCGTAGACGTATTCGGGTCAGTGGTGTCTTGAGGTCGTGGGAGACTGCCGCGAGGATACTCGCCCGGTCTTCGATATAGTTTTTCAGGCGAGTTTGCATGGTATTGAAGGCTTTCGCCGTATCCTTGACCTCGGCGGGGCCGGTCTCTTTGAGTGGCGGCTGCTGGATATCCTTGCCGAGCCCTTCCGCCGCTCGCCTCAGATCCCGCAAGGGACGGATGATCGAACGTACGCCGATGAGTGAGAGCAGGATTACGCTGATCAGCAAAATAGCCAGGACGATGAGGAGCCGAGTTGGCCAATCGAACATGCGCTCGGAAAGACCGCGCTCGAAGCGTACCCAGGTGCCGTCTTGTAACCTCACCTGGATGTGGAAAAATTGTGCCATGGTATGCAGTCCGTGCATGTAGGCCCAGGGGCCTGACATGGGGCCACCGCTCATCATATGTTGGCGGTGCATCTGCGGCATCTGCGGCTCCATGACCGAGCTTTCGATGGAGACCCGTACCTCGGTATTCTGCGGCAGCTGTTTCAGCAGTTGATGTCTGACCATCTCGGAAGTGGGATGGGAATTCTGATCCGCTTCCGGGATTGAAGCCGGTTGCTCAGAGAGGGTGATCTGTAGCTCCGGGCTGGCCAATAATGGCACTAGCTGTTGGCGATCATGGGCGGGAAGGGAGTCAAGGAGGCGGACAATGCCTGCTGTACGGACGATCAGGTTCTCTCGAATGGACTCGTAGAGTACCTGTCCCCGGTCACGCAACAGGATGAAAGCCGAGAGCAACTGAGCCAGGACCAGGCCCGTCAGCAACAACAGTACCAGCCTTCCAAAAAGTGATTTTGGCACCTTGAGTCTCCCCTTCAGATGGCTGACGAGACCTTGCTTGCGAGCAAGTAGCCGCGACCGCGTAGGGTCTTGATCAGTTTTGGCTGCTTGGCATCGTCGCCGAGGCGTCTGCGCAACCGGCCGATCAGGACGTCGATACTGCGGTCAAAGGGGCCGCCGTCCCGCCCCTGGGTCAGGTCAAGCAATTGGTCGCGGGTGAGTGCTCGGTTGGGGTGGGTCAGCAGCACGTGCAATAGCCGATACTCGGCGTTGCTCAGGGGGACCACCAGACCGTCGGGTGAGGTGAGGTGCTGGGTTCGGGTGTCCAGGATCCAGTCGGAGAATATGAGCCGCTCCGGGGCATCCGCCAGCGGGTCGATGGGCAGGTCCCGTACCCGGCGCAGTACCACCTTGATCCGGGCCAGCAGCTCCCTGGCGCTGAAAGGCTTGGCCAGATAGTCATCCGCTCCCATCTCCAGACCCAGGATGCGATCCATCTCATCGCCTCGTGCCGTCAGCATGATCACCGGAATCCTGGAACGCGTGCGCAGGGTACGGCAGAGCTCCATTCCGTCAACGCCGGGCAGCATCAGATCAAGGGTGATGAGATCGATGCGGGCCTGGTCCAACGCCATCCACATGCCGGTGCCCTCTGCCGCTGTCGTGACCTGGTAACCATTCTTCTCCAGATAAGTCTTGAGCAGGTGTCGGATCTCGGGGTCGTCATCGACGACCAATATGTGGTCTTGAGGGGTGTCCATGGCTCCAAATCTAAAGGGTTTTTTCTACTTGTGCGGGAGTGAATTGTAACGCTCGGTAATTCTCAAGGCCCCTGTTACATAAGATTACAAAACGCCTCTTTTTCGACACTGACGGCTTACACAAGTGCGGTTTTATAGAAATCAAGGCAAGAGCCTGAACAACCGATTCGATTCACTGTAACGCAAAAAGGAGAGAGTCATGAAACAGACAACCAAACAATTTCTGGGTGTCGCTGCCGCTTCCGTACTTGTTATTGGTCTGGTCAACGGTGTATTCGCCCACGGTGGATATGGTCCTGGTTTTGGCCCCGGCTGGGGTGGTCACCATGGGATGATGGGCGGTGGTCCGGTGGCCTATGCGGATCAGCAGCTGATCGGACTGAGAAGTACACTGGGTATTACGGCCGACCAGGAGAGTGCCTGGAACGCTTATACAGAGGCTGTGAAAGGCAAGGCCGGACTGATGGCTTCTCATCGACAGAGCATGTTTGGCAGCGGGTCGATTGCACCTGAACAGCGCTTCACTTTCCGTCAGCAGGGGCTGGAACAGATGCAAAAGGTCACTACCGCCAGTCGTGATCTGTACAGCGTACTGACCCCCGAACAGCAGGCCAGGGCCGGTAACCTGATTGGGCTGCATCACGCTCTTCGGTAAGAGAGCATCTCTTCCAAGAGGTCGGAGTCAAACCGTGCTGCCGTGTTCTGTTTGCCTGGTACACTGGACGGCTTGGCTCCGACACCTGCCTTATGTTCTCCCTGCTTCAAGGAACTTTTCTGGAAAGCGTTTGCCAAAAAACATTGAAACAAGAATGAATCTCAGTATGATCTACCTCCATGCACCGACTCTCTGAAAGATTGCTGGCCATTTTGCTCATGCTGCTGCTGGGATTTGCTCCACTGCAGGGTGCGATAGCCGGTTTTGCCGCTTCCTCCGGCCAGGAGAAGGGGGTGCATCAGATGTCGGGCATGCATGAGAGTAGTGCGGGTATGGCTGTTATGGACCATACAACCCACGATTGTGAGCAGTGCAATGCCGGCAATGACTGTACCGGTCATAGCTGCTCCTCCAGTCATTGTACTTCCTGTGTGCTGGCGCTGTTCTCGGTCTTTTCTCACCCTACAATGCTGACTGTTAACCCCGTATCACTATCGGCGGATGACGGTTTCATAAACCAACTCTCCTCTTTCCTCTTCCGCCCGCCCAGGGCCTGACTTCCCTGCTGTTGATCTCTGGTTTTTCAGGGATCGCTCTTGTGACAACTGTTTGTTGACCATCGGTCAGCAGCGTTATGTCTGCTGCTGACTTGCAGAGGAAGAATAACTCCATGAGTAGTATTAACGACCCAATCAAGGGGGGCGGTCGCTTTCGGCGTCCTGCCTCTCGCGACACTTCTCCATCCCTGGAGGGCGTCTGTCTGACGCGCCGCCGATTTGTACAGGGGCTGGCGATGGGTGGTGCTGTCGCCGGCCTAGGGCTGGGTTCCAGCGCCCTTGCTGCCGCTATGAAACAGCAGGGACCACAGACCCTGCGCGGCACCGATTTCAATCTGACCATCGGTGAGCAGGCGGTCAATTTCACCGGCGCGCCACGTATCGGCACCACCGTCAATGGTTCACTGCCGGCCCCCATCCTGCGTTGGCGGGAAGGCGATACCGTGACGATGCGGGTAACTAACCTGTTGAGTGAAACCAGTTCCATCCACTGGCACGGCATCATCCTGCCGAGCGCGATGGACGGTGTACCTGGCATCGCTACCGGCTTTAATGGAATCAAGCCGGGTGAAACCTTCACCTATCAGTTTCCGGTGGCCCAAAGCGGGACCTACTGGTACCACAGCCATTCCGGGTTTCAGGAGCAGACCGGGCTCTACGGTCCTATCATCATCGACCCCAGGGAGCCGGAACCCTTCAGCTACGATCGGGACTATGTGGTGATGTTCTCCGACTGGACCGATGAAGACCCCACCGATGTCTACGCCAAGCTGAAGAAGCTCAGCCACTACTACAACTTCAATGAGCGTACCCACACCGACCTGATGAAGGACCTCAAGGAGAAGGGGCTGGCCGCTACCTGGAACAACCGCAAGATGTGGAATCAGATGCGCATGAGTCAGCGCGACCTGTCTGATGTGACCGGCTATACCTACACTTTTCTGACTAATGGCCAGACTCCGGCGGATGGCTGGACAGGGTTGTTCAGGAGAGGCGAGAAGGTCCGTCTGCGCTTTATCAACGGTTCAGCTATGACCTTCTTCGATGTACGCATTCCCGGCCTGAAGATGACTGTGGTGGCAGCGGATGGTCAGTACATCGAGCCGGTGACGGTGGATGAGTTCCGCATGGGCGTGGCGGAGACCTATGACGTTATCGTCGAGCCTAAGGACGACACGGCCTACACCATCTTCGCCCAGGATATCGCCCGCTCTGGTTATGCCAGGGGGACTTTGACACCCGATCCCTCATTGACGGCTACGATCCCCGAGATGGATCCGGTACCGAATCTGGGGCATGGGGATATGGGCATGAACATGATGAACCACACCGGACATGACATGTCGGGTATGGACCACAGTCAGCACCAGATGCCGGATGGGAAGATGATGTCGGGTATGGACCACAGCCAGCATCAGATGCCGGATGGGAAGATGATGTCAGGCATGGACCATAGCCAGCACCAGATGGCCGGCATGGATATGGGCGGCATGCAGTTGGCTCAAGCACCGTCAGCGAAGCCGGCAATGAAGCCCAATCCATCGGACTTTACCGCAGGCCCCGTCCATCATGCTGCAACCGAATACGGCCCCCATGTAGACATGCGCGCTGATGCGCCTCAGTACCGGCTGGATGATCCCGGTGTCGGTCTGCGTAATAACGGCCGTCGTGTTCTCACCTACGCTGATCTGCGCAACCTGCGCACCACCCACGATCACCGTGAGCCGGACCGGGAGATCGAACTCCATCTGACCGGCAACATGGGGCGTTACATGTGGTCGATCAACGGCGTCAAACACAGCGATGCCGAACCCCTGCGCTGGAAGCTGGGTGAACGCCTGCGTATCACCTTCGTCAACGACACCATGATGAATCACCCGATGCATCTGCACGGAATGTGGAGTGATCTGGAGACCGGCGACAACAACTTCATCCCGCGCAAGCACACCGTGATTGTGCAGCCTGGCTCCCGGATTAGCTACCGGGTCACCGTGGACGCGGAGGGTGGCTGGGCCTACCACTGCCATCTGCTCTACCACATGCTCGGCATGTTCCGCACCGTCATCGTCAGTTGAGGAGGCAAAGATTATGAAAAAGACAGTAGCTGCTTTGATGGCGATCGGACTATCCGCTCCCGTCTTTGCCGGCGGGGCAGATGATCCGCTGCTCTACAAGGTGATGATCGACAAGCTGGAGATCAGGAGTACAGATGGCCCCAATCCACTGGTACTGGAAGCGGATGCCTGGGTCGGATACGACCTCAACAAGTTCTGGTTCAAGACCGATGTGGAACGGGTGGATGGCAAAACGGAAGAGGCTGAAGTGCAATTTCTCTACAGCCGTGCCATCGCACCCTTCTGGGATCTCCAGGTTGGCTGGCGTCGGGATATTAAACCGGAACCGGACCGTGACTTTCTGGCCTTCGGATTCAAAGGCCTGGCGCCTTATCTGTTCGAGGTGGATACGGGAGTGTTCATTGGTGAATCGGGGCAGATCGGTGCCCGACTGGATGCGGAATATGAGTATATGTTCACGCAAAAACTGATCCTGTCCCCCGAGATCGCGATGAATCTCTACAGCAAGGACGACGCAGCGGTCGGCATTGGCTCCGGTCTCTCCGACATGGAGTTGGGACTGCGGTTGCGCTACGAGGTACGGCGCGAGTTTGCACCCTATATTGGCGTCAACTGGACGAATAAATTCGGCCAGACCGCCGACTTCGCCAGAGACGAGGGTGAGGACACCAGCGATGTTCAGTTCGTTGCTGGTATTCGGGCCTGGTTCTGATCTTTCAACAACACTTTTCACCGGCCCAGAGGAAGGGCCGGTGGGATGAAACCGAAGGAGTCTGAAACATGAAGAAACGATTATTGGGTGTGCTGTTGCTGTCCAGCCTGATTGGGCTCGCCGGTTGCAGTGACCAGCAAAACGCGACGGCCAGCGTCGATAAACAAGTCGCATCGCCACCGGTGTCTCCGTCCGTCCAGCGTTGGTACAACCAAGAGCAGGTTGCAAGAGGCAATGTACTGTTCCAGACAAATTGTGCCAGCTGTCATAAGTCGGATGCCTCAGGTACACCGAACTGGAAAGAACCCGATGCTGAGGGCAAGTATCCTCCGCCGCCATTAAACGGTACCGCACACACCTGGCACCACCCGTTATCCGTTTTGCATCGAACCGTGCAACGGGGAGGTATTCCTCTTGGCGGGACCATGCCGGGCTTTGCCGACAAACTGAACAATCAGCAGATCGACGACATTCTGGCCTGGGTGCAGACCCACTGGTCCGATGAGATCTACCGTGTGTGGTATGAGCGGAATGCTCAGGCCAGTAAATCCATACGGCCAATCAATGGGGGCTAAGGAGAAAGATTATGACAAAGGAGAGAATCGTGAAGTCAAAGAAAACACCTGCTTACGCAAAGCTCGCTGCTTGGTTGCTGGCCGGAATCACGCTGGTTACGGGAGGCGTATTACTCACTCAACAACCGGCTAAAGCGGCCGATGTAGTTGTCTATAAAAGCCCGACCTGCGGCTGTTGCAAGGGTTGGGTCAGTCATCTGAAAGAGAACGGTTATACGGTGGAAGTACACAACCAGCGCAACATGAATCCGGTGAAAGCAGAGCTGGGCGTGCCGCGTCATCTGCAGTCCTGCCATACCGCCAAAGTGGGTGAGTATGTCATTGAGGGGCACGTGCCTGCCGATGTGATTGCCCGCCTATTGAAAGAAAAACCATCTATCAAAGGCCTGGCTGTGCCCGGCATGCCCATGGGTTCGCCAGGGATGGAAGGGCCGAGGGAAGATCCTTATGACGTTGTGACCTTCCAGGCAAACGGAAAAACCACCGTGTATGCCAGGCGCAATCAGTAGGAGATAGAGATGATTAAGAAGCGTCTTGTTTCAGTTATCACACCCGTTCTGATAATGGCACTGCTGCTGGGGACAACCATCGTGATGGCGCACTCGCCATCAGAACAGGCAAGGGTCTATTTCATCGGCCTTGCGGATGGAGCAGTGGTAAAAAGTCCATTCAAAGTGAAATTTGGGATCGAGGGTTTCGGTATTACCCCTGCCGGGACCACCGGCAAGCGGCGGCATACTGCAGGCCATCACCACCTTCTGGTGGACCTGGATCAAACACCGGATATGGATGAGGCCATCCCAAGTGATGCACACCACATCCATTTCGATCAGGGAGAGACCGAAACCCTGCTGGAACTCCCCCCCGGTAGACACACGCTTCAGTTGTTACTGGGTGATGAGCAACATGAACCCCAGGATCCACCACTGATTTCCGGCAAGATCACGATCACCGTGCAGTGAGATTCTGTGTCTAAAGGAAGCCGTTATGAATAAACGAGCAGGCCAATTTGGATTGGGTGCGTTGGCGTTGCTGTTGGTGACTGGTGTCACTCTGGCTGGCGGCATGATGATGAACCATAGCGTGGCCAGGCATCATCAGGGTATGCGGGTGGGTGTTCCTGAACCCTACAGAGATATGCGCAATTCATTGCCTGCCTCAGATGCGGTCATAGCTGAGGGCGAGCAGCTCTATCAGGCCAACTGCGCTGCCTGCCACGGCAAGCAGGGTTATGGCGATGGCCCGGCAGGCAAGCCGCTTTCACCGCGACCAGCCAATATCAACCATTTTATGCAAATGCGCATGATGGCCCGGGACAACTATCTCATCTGGACCATCAGTGAAGGCGGCAAGCGATTCAATACCGCCATGCCGGCATTCAAGGAGACACTTGGCATCGAGGATCGATGGAAGATCATCCATTTCTTGAGAACGCTATAGGTTTTCATTAACAAATAGAGGAATAGAAGAGATGTACAGCTTTTCAACCCGACTGACGGGGAACCTGGACGAGATCGAACAGAAGTTAATCGGTGCGTTGAAGGATGAGGGATTCGGCATTCTGACCGAGATTGATGTGCAGGCCACGCTGAAGAAAAAACTGGGTCTGGAGAAGAGGCCCTACAAGATTCTTGGTGCCTGCAACCCGCCCCTTGCCAACCAGGCCATTGATGCAGAGCCCGATATCGGACTCCTGCTGCCGTGCAATGTGGTGATACGAGGAGAGGAGGATGGAACGATCACCGTTGCATTCATGGATCCGGAGGCGGTCTTGAATCTGGTCGATCGGGACGATATTGCTGAGCTGGCGAAAGAGGTGCGTTCCAGACTTCTTCGTGTGCGCCAGGCGATGGGTGGAAGCACGATTGACTGATCGTACCAAAAGACCCTTGACCTGTGTGTAACACGCAGGTTGTACGATAAGTATACCAGCTGATTACAGCGAGATTATTCCAAATAGAGAGGCAGAGATGATGGCGATAACGAAAACCATGAGCATGGCCGTTTTTCTGGCTTCCGTTTCTTTTGCAGCGATTGCCGATTCCGAGCATTACGCTGAAGGTGCGGCAAATCCGTCTTCCGGAATGCCCATGTCCAGTGGACAGATGCCGATGATGAGTGGCCAACAGGGTGGAATGGCCGGGATGAAGGGCCAGGGCAACATGCCGATGATGGGGGGCGGTAAGGACAGTATGCCCATGATGAAGATGATGCAGGAGAAGCAGGCCATGATGCAGGAGCATATGAAGAAAATGGAAACGCACATGGCCAACATAGAGGCACTGCTGAAACAGTTGGTTGAGTTGCAGAAGAAATAGCAAACAGTCGGCTGGCAGGAGGAACAGATCGATGCTCACAGTTCATGAACTTGCGATACAGAGCGATGCACCGGCCCATGTGGTTCGCTACTACGTGCGTATCGGTCTGATCCAGCCTGCCGGACAGCAGGAGAATGGTTACCGCCTCTTTACGTCACACGATGCAACTCGGATCCGTTTTATCCGCATGGCCAAGCATCTTGGCTTTACCCTGAATGAGATCAAACAGATCACCCGGCATGGGGATATGGGTGAGTCGCCTTGTGACGATGTGCGAAAGATCATCCAGCATCGTATTCAGGAGAACCGGGTCAAGATCGAGGAGATGATGAAACTGCAGGCTCGCATGGAACAGGCACTGGAACAGTGGAAGCTGATGCCAAACGGGATTCCCGATGGCAACAGCGTGTGCCATCTCATCGAGTCGATCGAAAGCAACGAAGATAAAAAACCCTGTCACGCAGATAGCTAAGGAGACAACCATGGGACATCCAGCAAAGAAACTTGAAACCTGGAACGGTGTCGATCCGGTCTGTGGCATGGATGTCAATCCCGAGAGCCCTCACCGCTACATATATAACCATATCGAATATGGGTTCTGTAGCGGTTCATGTCTCGACAAGTTTCGTGCTCAGCCAGAACACTATCTGAAGCCCTCCCCGGATACTGATCCGGTCTGTGGTATGGATGTCTCAGCGGAAAGCGAATATCGATTCCATTTTGAGGGTGTCGAATATCGTTTCTGCAGTGAACACTGCGAGAAGAAGTTCGCGGTTGATCCATCCGCCTATCTGAATGATAAGGAGATGGATCAGGCGGCAGAGCAGGAACACGCCGATGTTGATAGCTGTCACAGCTGTCAACATGATCACGCTGCGAAGGATGTTGCGCATCCGCCCGTGGCCGGCGCTGTCTACACTTGTCCCATGCATCCGGAGATCCAGGAAGCGCATCCTGGTCCCTGTCCCAAGTGCGGCATGGCTCTGGAGCCGATGGGTGAACCGGTGGCGGTGACTCGCACCGAATACACCTGCCCGATGCACCCCGAAATCGTGCAGGACCATCCCGGTAATTGCCCCAAGTGTGGCATGGCGCTGGAGCCGCGCACTATCGAGGTGGAGGAGAAAAACGAAGAGCTGATCGATATGAACCGGCGCTTCTGGGTGAGCGCCATGCTGGCTCTGCCGCTCTTCTTGCTGGCGATGGTGGCGGATCTCATGCCCAGCTGGCTGCCGGCCGGTCTATCCATGAAGACGGTGCAATGGATCGAGTTCACCCTGGCCACGCCGGTGGTCCTGTGGGGTGGCTGGCCCTTCTTCGTGCGCGGCTGGCAGTCGGTGGTGAGTTGGAATCTCAACATGTTCACCCTGATTGGACTGGGTGTGGCGGTGGCCTGGATCTACAGCGTCGTCGCCCTGCTGTTTCCGGCCATCTTTCCTGCCAACATGCTGCACGAAGGCGGGACGGTCCCCGTCTACTTCGAGGCGGCAGCCGTGATTACGGCCCTGGTACTGCTGGGGCAGGTATTGGAGCTGCGCGCCCGCAGCCGCACCAATGCGGCCATCAAGCTGTTGCTGGGGCTGGCCCCCAACACGGCACGCATCGTGCGTGCGGACGGCACCGAAGATGACATTCCGCTGGAACAGGTTATGCCTGGCGACATCCTTCGAGTCAGGCCAGGAGAGAAAGTGCCGGTGGATGGCGTGGTGACCGACGGCAGTAGTGCTGTCGATGAGTCGATGGTCACCGGGGAACCGATACCGGTCGAGAAGACCCGGGGTGAATCCTTGATTGGTGCCACCGTAAATGGCACTGGCAGCCTGCTGATGCAGGCGGAGAAAGTGGGGAGTGATACCCTGCTGGCCCAGATCGTACGCATGGTCAGCGAGGCCCAGCGTTCGCGGGCACCGATCCAGAAGCTGGCGGATATCGTTGCTGGCTACTTCGTGCCAGCGGTGGTGATGATCGCCGTACTCACTCTGATTGTCTGGGGCTTTTTTGGCCCCGAGCCGCGCCTGGCCCACGCCATGATCAATGCCGTGGCGGTGCTCATCATCGCCTGTCCCTGTGCGTTGGGGCTGGCGACACCCATGTCGATCATGGTCGGTACCGGCAAGGGGGCGACCCTGGGCGTACTGATCAAGAACGCCGAGGCGCTGGAGATTATGGAGAAGGTGGACACCCTGGTGGTGGACAAGACTGGCACCCTGACCGAGGGCAAGCCGCAGCTGGTTTCCATTCAGGTCAGCCAAGGTTTCGAAGAAGATGAGATGCTGCGTCTCGCCGCCAGTCTGGAACGGGCCAGTGAACACCCGCTGGCGGAGGCCATTGTCCGTGGTGCCGAGGAGAGGGGTGTCAGCTTGGCTTCCACTGACCGGTTCGAATCGATCACAGGCCAAGGCGTGACCGGCACTGTCGATGGGCGAACGGTGGCGCTCGGCAACCTCACACTGCTAGAGGGGCTGTCGATTGATTCGGGCAATTTGCTTGCAGAGGCCGAAATTGGTCGCGCACAGGGACAGACGGTCATGTTCGTGGCCATTGACGGTCAGGCTGCCGGACTGATTGGTGTGGCTGATCCCATCAAGGCATCTACACCACAGGCCATTCGTGATCTGCATGTCGAGGGTGTAAAGGTGGTCATGCTGACGGGTGATAATCAAACGACCGCTCAGGCTGTGGCTGACCAGCTTGGTATCGACCGGGTCGAGGCCGAAGTGCTGCCGGACCAGAAGGCCGAGATCGTCAGAAAGCTCCAGGCGGAGGGTCATACGGTCGCGATGGCGGGAGATGGCATCAACGACGCCCCAGCTCTGGCGCAATCCCATGTCGGTATCGCTATGGGTACCGGTACCGATGTGGCGATGGAGAGCGCCGGCGTGACCCTGGTCAAGGGTGACCTGCGCGGCATCGTGCGTGCCAGGCGGTTAAGCCGGGCGACCATGCGCAATATCCGCCAAAACCTCTTCTTCGCCTTTATCTACAATTCTCTCGGTGTGCCGGTAGCCGCCGGTGCGCTCTATCCCGTTTTTGGTCTGTTGTTATCACCGATACTTGCTGCGGCCGCCATGAGCTTTAGCTCGGTGTCCGTGATTGGTAATGCACTCAGACTCAGGCGAGTAACGATTTAACGAAGAGGAGATCATGATGGGAAACGGTTTTGGTATGGGTTTTGGCGGTGGCTTTATGTGGTTGTTTTGGATCCTTTTGATCGTTGTGATTGTGTGGGCTGTAAAGGCGGCTGGGGGGAGTAGTAATGATTCACCTGAAACGCAAAAGTCTGCACTGGACATCCTGAAGGAGCGCTATGCAAGGGGTGAGATTGATCAAGAGGAGTTCGAGAAAAAACGAGAGGATTTGGGTGGTTGAATAGAGTCCGGAGTAAGTGATGAAAACGCAAGATTCCATGAAACCTGTAGGCACCTGGGAAGTCAGGCGCAGGATCAAGATACCGGCACTGGTTCATGCTGCCGATGCGATGGCAGTGGAAGATGCAGTCCGTGCTTTATCGGGTGTCCGCAATATGGCTACGGATGTGGAAAAACACCAGCTCATCGTGCGATACGACGCCAGCCAGTCGGCTTACCAAGCCATTGTGGAGGCGCTGGAAAGCGCCGGCTTTCCGCCGTTAGACAATTGGTGGTGTCGGTTTAAGGGCAGTTGGTTTGAATTTACCGATACCAATGCCAGAGACAATGCACATGCCCCGCCTCCGGCCTGTTGCAATAAGCCACCCAAGTAGAGGGGTGGGTGATGCATTTCTGTTTACACTTGTCGTGAAAGATGACCGGATGAATCCCGTTATTCGACGAATCCTTTTGCTCGGGCTTTTGGTACTGGTTCTTGTGTCTGCTTACTACCTGCTAAAGGAGCTTGGGATGCTGGCCACTGTCACAGATGTCGATGAGCTGAAAGCCTGGATTTCGGAACTGGGGTATTGGGGGCCGGTCACGATTATCGTTCTGATGGCGATAGCCATCATTATCAATCCCATTCCCAGCGCACCGATTGCCTTGGCGGCCGGCGCCGCCTACGGGCATACCTGGGGCACTGTCTATGTGGTGGCTGGTGCCGCCAGCGGGGCAATGGGAGCTTTTTGGATTGCCCGGTTGCTTGGTTATGAGCTGATGGTTAGGGTATTCGGCAGCCGCTTGAGATTGGGCTGGCTGGGCTCCCAGAATTTCCTGATGGGTATGGTATTCGTTTCGCGGCTGATACCCTTCCTCTCTTTCGATCTGGTGAGCTATGGCGCCGGGTTGACCCCAATCACGACCTGGCGATTTGCCTTAGCGACCTTGACAGGTCTTATCCCCGCGAGTTTTCTGCTGGCCCACTTCGGCGGTGAGTTGACCTCGTCGAGCCTGGAGCAGGTGCTTGCTAGCGTGCTGTTGCTGGGTGGGCTGACATTGGTGCCGATCATTGCCACGATACTCGTGAAATGGCATGGGCGTAGAGTTACTGACCGGATCGATGTGTCAGGTAAATCGACCGTGGATCGGTAGGGATGGGACAGACTTGTGACCGGTCACGATATCTGATCAAATCCAGCACGCAATGATGGAACCCTTCGTTACCCGTCGTGTCTCTATCTGAAACATAATGAACGCTTTGAGAAGTAAGACATTTTAAGATGTCCTTGACCCACGACAACAATCTGCGATTGACCACCTGGATGTTAGTGGTGGTATTGCTGTTGTCCTGGGGGCAGGGTGCCTTGGCTGGCCTCGGGCAGCACTCCATGCCGATGGGAGAGGATTCTCATCGGGTCATGGCGGATGGTCACCATTGCCATATGCCCAAGATGGCGGATCTTCAATGCCATTGTGATACTGGCCATCTCAACCTGCGGCAGGCCCTGCCGCAGCGCGATTCCGATCTCCTGGGCTTCGAACGCATCGATCGGTCGGTTCTGGTCTCTAAAGATCTGGCGGATCTGCGTCCGGTCAGGGGGCCACCCCGTGACGAGATCCTGTTCTCCTTCTCAGCCCCACCGGTTCCCATCCCCCCGCGCCTGAGTTTCTGCTGCCTGCGTATCTGATACCCACCTGTTGTCTGACCAGCGTTTCAGCCGGCAGCATCCCGTTCTCCACCCTCTGATCTTTTAGCGTCCGCCAGGACAGCTCGAATTCGCTTGGGGATGGGGAACCCCCTGCTGCCAGACCCGAACCAAACAGCAGGTTTTCATTGATGTTCTCTTTTCCGCAACGCCGGGCGCGTGTCGCCCTTTTCCTTGTGTGCGGTCTGATCTGGCAGAGTGGCCAGGCGGCCGGCACCTTGTCGATCGGCCAGGCGGTGAGCCTGGCGTTACAGGACAATCCCGGCCTCGCTGAGGTACAGGCCAGGGCAGAGGCCGCCGCTCATCGGCCGAGTCAGGTTGGCGCCTTGCCCGATCCTGTGTTGTCTCTCAACGCCGCCAATCTTCCCCTGGATAGTTTTGATCTGACCCAAGAGCCCATGACCCAGTTTCAGGTCGGGATCAGCCAGAAGCTGCCTTGGCCCGGCAAGCTCGAGTTGCGTGCCGAGGCGACGCGGCTGATGGCCCTGGGCAAGCAGGATGCGACTCGCGAGGCGCGGCTGATGCTGGCCCGTGATGTGAGACGCAGCTGGTGGAATCTCTTCTATCTGGATCGTGCCCTGGCCACAGTAGAGGACAATCAGTCGCGGTTGCGTTCTTTTGTCCAGGTGGTGCAGGCCAAATACCGGGTGGGCGAGGGGCTGCAGCAGGATGTGCTGCTGGCCCAAGTGGAGCTCTCAGGTCAGTTGGAACGGGCAGTACGTCTGCGTGGCATGCGCCGTAGTGAGGCGGCCCGTCTGCAGGCATTGATGGGGCATCCAGGTGATTCACTCGTGGAGCTGCCAGCCGTCGATCCCCCTGAGCTGTTGAATCTGGAGGGGGCCGAAGTTTGGCTGCAACAGGCCCTGGCCGAGCGCCCTCTGTTGAGTATGAAACAGCATACGCTGGATGCCTCGAATCGCCGTCTGGAGCTGGCGCGGAAGGGGATCTATCCCGACTTCACCCTCAAGGGGGCCTATGGTCTGCGGGGTGGCAACAATCCGGACGGCTCCTCCCGCAGCGACTTTCTCTCCATCGGCGTCAGCCTCAATCTACCGATCTTTCAGGGCAGCAAGCAGGATCGGGAGGTGGATCAGCGCACCAGCGAACGAATGGAAGCCCGCTACGCCCTGGATGATGCCCGGCGCACGATTCGTGAACAGGTGGAACGCGCCCTGGCGGATTATGAACAGGGCCGAGAGCAGGCCCGTCTATTGCTCAACGGGATCATTCCTCAGACCGAGCAGACGGTGGCCTCCATGCTCGCCGGCTATCAGGTGGACAAGGTCGACTTCCTTACCTTGGTCCGCACCCAGATCAAATTGAACAACTTTCGCATTGCCTACTGGAAGGCCCTGAGTCAGGCCAAACAGGCCGAGGCGCGTCTGCTGGCTGCGGTCGGCGGGGAGAATAATCATGAATAAATACCCAATGGGTCTTACTGTCGCACTACTGGTTGGCGTTGGTGCAGGCATCTGGATGAGTGGTTACCGGTCACAGATTCCCTGGCTTGTTCCGGGGCTGGAGAGTGTGGCTGCTGCGGGCATGGAGGCGGGAGAAAAGCCCCTGTTCTGGCGCAACCCGATGAATCCCGCTATCACCTCGCCGGTGTTTACCAAGGATGAGATGGGTATGGACTACCTGCCGGTCTACGCCGATGCACCCAAGACGGGGAAAAAGGAGCGCAAGGTGCTCTTCTGGCGCAACCCGATGAATCCCGCTATCACCTCGCCAGTGTTCACCAAGGATGAGATGGGTATGGACTACTTGCCGGTCTATGCCGATGACGGCGGGGCGGCGGATGAGCCCACCGGCACGGTGAAGATTGACCCGGTGACCGTACAGAACATCGGTGTGCGCACAGTCAAGGCCAAGCGTCAGGCGTTCTCGCGTTCGGTGCGAGCCCTGGGCCGGGTGATTGCCGATGAGACCCGTATCACCCGTCTGCATCCGAAGACTGAGGGGTGGATTGAGAAACTCTTCATCAACAAGACCGGAGAACCGGTGAAGAAGGACGACATCCTCTTCTCCATCTACTCCCCCAAGTTGGTCAGCAGTCAGCATGAGTATCTGCTGGCGCTGCGCAACCTGAAGGCGCTGGGTGAGAGCGAGTATCCCGATATCCGAGAGGGTGCCCGTCAGATGGCGGAGATCTCTCGTGAACGGCTACAGCTGCTGGATGTACCGGAACACCAGATCAGGGAACTGGAGCAGAGTGGTAAGCCTTTCAAGGCGTTACACGTCCACTCTCCCTTCGACGGTATCGTGATGAAGTTGAACGTGAGTGAGGGGGAGTATGTGACCCCCAGGAGCGAACTCTACCGTCTCGCCGACCTCTCCAAAGTCTGGGTGCAGGTCGACGTTTATGAATATGAACTATCCAGGGTGCGTGTCGGGGACAAGGCGCAGATAACCCTGAAGAGTATGCCGGGCAGGATATTCGAGGGCACGGTCTCCTATATCTATCCCTATGCAGAGGCCAGGACCCGTACCATCAAGGTGCGCCTGGAACTGGATAACCCGGAACTGGCACTCAAGCCGGATATGTTCGCCGACGTGACCCTCAATACCGGGTTGCAGAAGGATGCGGTGGTGGTGCCGGATGCGGCAATCGTGCGCTCCGGTGAACGGGATCAGGTCTTCATTGTACGTGAGCCGGGCAAGTTCGAACCGCGGGAGGTGACCCTGGGCCAGAGCAGTGAGGGTTGGGTACAGGTGCTTGATGGGGTGAAGGCTGGAGAGGAGGTGGTGGCCTCAGCTCTGTTTCTGATCGATTCTGAATCCAAGTTGCGGGAGGCGACCGCCAAGATGATGGAGGCGGCCAAGGGGGGGCAGTCCGTCGGTGGGGCGGATATGGATATGCAGGGTATGGCTATGGATGCACCTGACATGTCGATGGATGAAATGCGCCTTGATAGTAGCGTTCCCGATGCGATGGATATGAGCGGCTTCACCCTGGATGGGGGACGCAAGCCATGATCGAGTGGATCATCAACGGCTCCCTGCGTAACCGCTTTCTGATCATCCTCAGCAGCCTGCTGCTGCTGGCGGCAGGCATCTGGGCGGTGAAACAGACCCCGCTGGATGCCATCCCCGATCTGTCGGATGTGCAGGTGATCGTCTTCACCGAGTTCCCGGGCCAGGCTCCCAAGGTGGTGGAGGAGCAGGTCACCTATCCGCTGACCAGCGCCATGCTCTCGGTACCTTATGCCAAGACGGTGCGGGGCTACTCCTTCTTCGGGCTCTCCTTCGTCTACATCATCTTCGAGGACGGGACTGACCTCTACTGGGCCCGCTCCCGGGTGCTGGAGCAGCTCAACTATGTCACCAGCCGGCTCCCCGACGGGGTCAATCCCACCCTGGGGCCGGATGCCACCGGGGTTGGCTGGGTCTACGAATACGCCCTGGTGGACCGTAGCGGTAATCAGGATCTCTCCCAGCTGCGCTCGATCCAGGACTGGTATCTGCGTTACCCCTTACAGACGGTGCCCGGGGTGGCGGAGGTGGCTAGCATTGGTGGCTACGTGAAGCAGTACCAGGTAGAGGTGGACCCCAATGCCATGGCCGCCTACGGCATCACCTTGGACAAGGTGAAACATGCCATCCAGCGTTCCAACAATGACGTGGGTGGGCGACTGGTGGAGATGACCGAGACCGAGTACATGGTGCGCAGCCGCGGCTATATCAAGAGCCTGGACGATCTGCGGGAGATCCCGGTGGCGGTGGATGGCCGGGGGACCCCGGTGCGCCTGCGGGATATCGCCCAGGTGCAGCTGGGGCCGGAGCTGCGGCGTGGCGTGGGCGAGCTGAACGGTGAGGGTGAGACCGTCGGTGGCGTGGTGGTGATGCGCTTTGGCGAAAACGCCCTGACCACCATTCAGAAGGTACGGGAGAAGCTGGAGGCGTTGCAGGCGGGTCTGCCAGACGGGGTGGAGATCGTGCCGGTCTATGACCGCTCCGACCTGATCCAGCGGGCGGTGGACAATCTGCAGCACAAGCTGCTGGAGGAGTCGATTGTGGTCTCCCTGGTCTGCATCATCTTCTTGTTGCACGCCCGTTCCGCCCTGGTGGCAATCCTCACCCTGCCGGTGGGTATCCTGATGGCCTTCATGGTGATGCATGCCCAGGGCATCAATGCCAACATCATGTCCCTTGGGGGTATCGCCATCGCTATCGGCGCGATGGTGGACGGCGCCATCGTGATGATCGAGAACGCCCACAAACACTTGGAACAGATGGCCCGCCGACTGGGACGGAAGCTGAGTGAACGCGAACGCTGGCAGGCCATCGGTAACTCTGCGAGGGAGGTGGGGCCAGCCCTCTTCTTCTCGCTGCTGATCATCACCGTCTCCTTCCTACCGGTCTTCACCCTGCAGGCCCAGGAGGGGCGGTTATTCAGTCCTTTGGCCTTCACCAAGACCTACGCCATGGCTGCCTCGGCGATCCTGGCGGTGACGCTGGTGCCGGTTCTGATGGGCTTTTTTATCCGCGGCAGGATTATCTCGGAGGCGAAAAACCCTATCAACCGCCTGCTCCATATGATGCATCGCCCGCTATTGTCGCTGGCGATCCGGGTGCGCTGGCTGACCCTGGCGGTTGCGGTGGTGCTGCTGGGCTTCACCTTGCAGCCGCTGCAGCAACTGGGCAGCGAGTTCATGCCGTCCCTGGATGAGGGGGATATCCTCTACATGCCCACTACCTATCCAGGCATCTCCATCACCAAGGCCAAAGAGCTGCTGCAGCAGACCGACAAGATTATCTCCAGCTTTCCCGAGGTGGCGACGGTCTACGGTAAGGCTGGGCGAGCCGAGAGCGCCACCGACCCGGCGCCCCTGGCGATGCTGGAGACCACGATTCGGCTGAAGCCGCGAGAAGAGTGGCCCGATCCCGCCAAGACCACCCAGGAGCTGATGAATGAGATGGACGCGGCGATCAAGTTCCCGGGGCTGGCCAACAGTTGGACCATGCCGATCAAGACCCGTATCGACATGCTCTCCACCGGCATCAAGACCCCCATCGGGATCAAGGTCAGCGGGCCGGATCTCGGGGTGCTGGAGTCGCTGTCGAAGGATATCGAACGGGTTATGAAAACGGTCCCGGATACGGTCTCCGCCTTCGGTGACCGGGCGCTGGGGGGCTACTACCTCGATTTTGATATCGATCGCAAGGAGGCGGCCCGATACGGGCTCACCGTGGGTGATGTGCAAGATGTGATCCAGTCTGCCATTGGTGGTATGAACGTCTCCCGCACGGTGGAGGGGCTGGAGCGCTACCCGGTGAATGTGCGCTACCCGAGGGAACTGCGTGATGATCCTCAGCGGCTCAAGCGGGTGCTGATCCCCACCTCCAACGGTGAATCTATTCCCCTGGCCCAGGTGGCGAAGATCCAGCTGCGCCGGGGGCCGCCGGTGATCAAAAGCGAGGACGCCCGGCCTAACGCCTGGATCTATGTCGATATCAGCACCTCGGATATCGGCGGTTATGTGGCCAAGGCCAGGCAAACCGTGAGTGAACAGGTGAAGATCCCGCCGGGTTATGCCCTGGTCTGGTCGGGGCAGTTCGAATACATGGAGCGGGCTGAGGAGCGGCTGCGCATCGTGGTGCCGGCGACTCTGTTGATCATCTTCCTGCTGCTCTACTTCAACTTTGGCAACCTCAGCTCACCGCTGGTGGTGATGCTCTCCATCCCCTTCGGGCTGATCGGCGGTATCTGGCTGGTCTACTGGTACGGCTTCAATCTGTCGGTGGCGGTGGTGGTGGGCTTCATCGCCCTGGCCGGGGTGGCGGCGGAGATCGGCATTTTGGTGCTGACCTTCATCGATCAGGCCGTGGCGGAGGCACGCCACCAGAGAATCATCCGGGGTGATGCAGCGTGTCTGACCAAGGGCGAACTGATGGAGGCGGTGCTCCAGGGCACGGCGGAGCGGGTGCGTCCTATCGCCATGACCGCCACCGCCATCATTGCCGGCTTGTTGCCGATCCTCTGGGGCACTGGCACCGGCTCCGAGGTGATGCAGCGCATCGCTGCCCCGATGGTGGGGGGCATGGTGAGTGTCACTGTGCTCTGCATGCTGGTGCTACCGGTGATCTACGGTCTGGTTTTGCAGTTCAAGGAACGGTTCTATTCCAGTGGAACCGTCGTAGAAGCGGAGGAGCTCCTAAAAAACAGCGAAGCTTGATTGAAATATTTGGAAACGACTTTTACCAACGTGAGTGGAGATACAACATGAAAACAGTCCTGAAGAGCCTGACCTTTGCCATCCTGAGCGGTGCTGCCGCCGCCAGCTATGCTGGCATGGACCACAATCAAACCCCCATGGATCAGGGCAGCCATGACACCATGGCGGCCCAGTCGAAGATGTTCCTGGAGAAGACACAGATCGACGGGCACACCGTCAGCTTCCACGTGATGCAGGCCAAAGAGGGTATGCAGCACGGCGGCAGTCACAATCTGATGATCAAGGTGGAGAAGGATGGCCGGACACTGAACGACATCGCCGTCAATTCCAAGGTGGTTTTCCCCGATGGCAAGGAGGGCAGCAAGATGCTGATGAAGATGGGGGACTGGCATATGGCCGGCTACGATCTGGGCCAGACTGGCGAATACCAGCTGATGGTGCTGTTCAAGACAGCTGACGGACAGAAACACTTTGGTGGCATTCACTATATGGCCAGGTAAGCGGAATCAGTGCCGGAAAAGGGAGGCGATTGAGGGCTTCCCTTTTCTGGATCTGAAATTCCACAACCAGAGCCTGGCAAGATCAACAAAATCATGAGGGTAGAGAGCTATGACTCATAGTGGATCAGGTAGACGATTTCTGGCTATGTTTCTGGTCGGATGCGCGATCGGTATTGGTGTGATTAGCTCTGTCGTTCGTGCGGATTCCGATGGGCCGATTACAGACAGAGCGATCATTGCAGAAGAGGTCAGAAAAGAGCTAAGACGGTTGATCGATGAAGAGGGCTTCATGGATCGCGCTATAGAGCGTGGAATCGAATCCTATATTCAGAAACAACGTGCTGCGTCGGCTTCTGAAAAGAATCGTGCACGGGCGCAACATGCGCGAAATCTTCGTCCTGTTTCGGCGGAGAGGGATCATATTTATGGCGATCCCAATGCGCCGATCAGTCTGGTTGAATACTCGGATTTCGAATGTCCATTCTGTAAGCGGTTTCACCCGACCGTGAAAAAGCTTATCGAACAGAACGCAGGCAAGGTCAACTGGGTCTATCGGCATTTTCCTCTGGAATTCCACAATCCCGGTGCACAGAAGGAAGCTGAGGCAACAGAGTGTGCCTCTGAACTGGGAGGAAATGGTGCGTTTTGGCGCTATTCCGATCTGATCTACCAACGCACGACCTCCAATGGTAGGGGATTCCCAATCGATCGTTTGGTGCCATTGGCCGAAGAGATCGGGCTGGATGGTAAGAGATTTCGGGACTGCCTCGATAGTGGCAGGATGGCTGACCGGGTCAGGGAGGATTATGAGGATGGGGTTAAAGCCGGGATCTCAGGAACACCCGGAACGATCTTTCTCAATCATGTCAGCGGTGATCTCTTTGCCACCGCCGGTGCCTTGTCACTTTCCCGCTTGCAGGCTGCGGTAGACCGTTTGCTGTCAGATCAGACAGCAAAATGAGTAACCGACCGTCACCTAAACGCCAGATACATAAGCATGGGAGCCTCTGATCACGTCATGAACGCGTATCTTGTGCCCAGACTATCCAGCTTCTGCGTGGCAAATCTCGGCAACGGCTCCATGCGTGACTTTACCTTCTGCCTCCATGCAGTCGTTCGCAATAGCCAGCTAATACGTGCGATTTGCACCTTGAATCTGAATATTCTGAATCACAATCCACTTCGTCCAGACTTAACCAGAGGCCCCTTAGGATTCCTGGGGTAAATCTATTGTGAGAATAGTCACATTTACCCCAAGAAAAGGTAATTAAATTCTGGTGAAAGTGACTGCTTTCACTTCTACTTTCTTCCGCGAATAACAATGAAAAAAACCTCAGTTTCAAAGCAACGAATAGAAGATGTGCTGTCGGGTCTGGACAGGCTCGCCGCGCAGGCCAGCCTTTCACAGCTGACCAGCCGCCGCCTGAGTGAAATGGCGGGGGTGGCAGAGGGGGTGATGTTTCGCCTCTTCAATGGCATGGACGGAATCCTGGAGCAGTGGATCGAGAGCCGGGGCGGGCGTCTGTTGACTCTGATCAGCGGCGCGCCGGCAAACCGGGCCGGTTTTCTCAGGATGCTGCGGTCACTATTGGAGGTACCGGAGCTGTTGGGGCTGCTGTTCGATGAGCTGAAGGGATCACCGGCGATCCTGGCCCGGCTCGATGCACTGCGTCTCCGGGTGGAAGAGCAGCTGAGCCGTCAGCTCCAGTGTCTTACGGCACCGGGTGGGGGCGGTAGCCTGCTGTTTGCCGACCACCTCTGGGTTTCGCTCAGGCGCAGCTGGGATCCACGCATGCCGGACCGAGAAGAGCGTCGGGAGCGTTTACTGAATTTCCTGCCCGGGGAGATGAATGGAGTGAAACCATCGGAAATATTGCCGAATCCGGCGCTGCTGCAGCGGCTGGCGATCAACAAGAGCGGCTTTGTCTTCGATCCTGTCAGCGGTCGCAGTTTTACCGTCAATGAGTCGGGACATGCCCTGTTGCATCTGATGATGCGGGAGATGAGTGTTTCCGAGATCATCGAACAGTTGGCCGAGAAGTGGGACGTAGAACCAAGGCAGGCGGAGCGTGATCTGCTCGAATTTGCCGCCGAACTGCGCAAGGCGTTTCACGGATGAAAGGGGCAAAAGGGGCTTGATCTATGTGTCACGCATATGTTGCCGGCTCGATTCTGACTGACGGATCACAACGAGATAAATACCGTGGAAGGAGGAGGAACGATAAATATGACTTGATCAGAGGCTCCCTAAATAAACGACCATGATTGCTTTTGTAACCGTTGTTTTGTTTTTGGCGGTTTCTGACTCTTGGTGGCACACCGAAAAAACGACTGAAAAATTCAGCCACCAAAATGCCAATGACTAGTGGAGCGATGACGACAAAGAGTCGTCGGCTCTGGCTACATTTATTGAGGAGCCTCTGAATAAGTCTGGGCCGTACAGATTGCTGATGAAAATGCGCTGATTTGAGGCGCAAATTGCACGTAATAGCCAGTTATTGCGAAGGTTTGCAACGAAAAAGCAGCGTATTTTGGCAGCAAGATGTAGGTCCATGACTTGATCAGAGGCTCCTTGACATAAATAGAGTAATACAAATGAACAAAACAAAACTATCTATAGCGCTTGCGTTGACCATGAGCATTAGCATGCTCACAGCCTGTGGTGGTGACTCCACAACGTCGACATCTTTGACAACTACAGGAAATGCATTATTGGGTAGCGCCTTTAAAGGGCCTATCGATGGTGCGACCGTCAGGGTGGTGGATGCAACAGGCAATATTCTTGCCTCGGGAGGCAGTAATCAGGGTAAATTCGCACTTGCTGATTTTGACCTTCCTGCAGATACAAATGCGGTCTTTATTGAAACACAAGGCGGTGAATACACGGATGAAGCCACAGGTGAAGTGGTATCGCCTGCGAGCACAGGGTTAATGACTGTCTTCACGGCAGCTGAATTACGAACCATTATCAGTGATAGAAAAGTGGTTGCTCTGACTCCGGAAACAACCATATTGGCTAAACTGGTGCAGAAGATGCTGGCATCCGGCAAGTCAGGCAGCAATGCAATTGCCGATGCGAAACAGATCATACAGGCTCAGCTGATCGATGATACAAATCCCGCCGTGGGAGTTTCTGGCGATACTCTTTTTCTCATCGGTGATCTTGGTGCAGCGATTCCGTCTGATCAGTCTGAGACTCTTGCTCGAAATCGGGCGATCAGTTACTCCTTTGAGGCTAATAGTCTGAACCTTTCACCTGCACAGGTCTTCGATCTGATCGAAAAGCGTGCGACTGATCTGGAAGATGGCATACTGGATGGTAGGGAAAACGGAGCGGCGACTATTTTACTGACCGATAAAGATGGCATAGATAAGAAACTGGATGAGATAGATCAGAAAGCGCGCTATGGCCTGGCACGTTCCCGATTGCTCAACAATACGATAGAACGATTAAGTAATGGTCGGATTAGCGATAGTGAAAGGGAAGGTCTGGCCCAGCTGGGTTTTGATGCGGATTATTTTAACCAGCTAAACAACAATAATCAGGCTTCAGAAAATAATACTGAAACCTGGCTTGCGGCGACCAATCTGCCAGCATTTAATCGGTTGTCGATTCTAAGTGATGAAGATGGTGATCCCAATAATAATGCGGCCACTTATACACTCACTGCAACGCCTGATGTGAATGTCGCCATCAATGCTCCGGGGGATAGTTGGCTTACGCCCATGATGCGTTATAACGGCTCCCAGTTACCTCCGGTTATCAAGGCGAAACGTGGTGATTTTATGACCCTGCATCTGGTGAATGATCTGCCGGTTGCGACAAGCATTCACTGGCATGGGTTCAAGATTCCAGGTGACCAGGATGGTGGTCCTGATTTTCCGGTCGCAGCAGGAAACAGTAAAACCTACAGCTTCTCCATGTTGCAGCCTGCCGCCCCTCTCTGGTTTCACCCCCATCCTGATATGAAGACGGGAGAGCAGGTTTATAAGGGACTGGCCGGAGTTTTCCTGCTGGAAGATGAGATCAGTCAACAGCTGGAAAGCAACAAGCAACTGCCTGCAGGAAACTACGATATACCGGTGCTTATCCAGGATCGGCGTTTCAAGGATGAAGTCAATGGGATACGTGAACTCGCCTACATGGATAGAGAGATGGACAGTGACGGTATGCTGGGCGATGAGATCCTGATCAATGGCTCAGTCTTGCCAAAGCTGGATGTGGAAACACGGCAATATCGTTTCAGAGTTTACAATGCATCCAATGCGCGTACCTATGACCTTGCCCTCAGTGATGGCGCAAGATTCAAAGTGGTCGGAACGGATGGCGGCCTGTTATCCCAGCCTGTGGAGGCCGACCATATTGTGCTCGGAGCAGGAGAACGTGCTGAGATCGTTATAGACTTTGGTCCGCATACTGTAGGAGATAAAGTGATGCTTATCAGCAGAGCCTTTAACGGTAGCCCCATGATGGGAATGATGGGCGGCATAAACAGCCGTAGCATGAACGGCGGCGGTATGAATGGTGGTGGCATGTACAGCAACGGTGTGAGCTCAGCTGGCATGGTCAATGGTATGCGAATGGATATCATGCGTTTTGACATAGCAACCCAAGCTGCTGATGACGTTACGCTCTATACTGCTCTACCGGCCAATGCAGAAATCAATGCACAGCGGTTGACAGAAGCCGATGCCAGCAAGACGCGTAACTTTGTCATGAGCATGTCGATGGACCATATGAATGGTGGAGGCATGACCTTTGTCATCAACGGAAAGACGTTCGATATGAACCGTATCGATGAGATCATCAACCTCGCTGAGGGCGATACTGAAATCTGGTCGATTCAAAATATGTCACCGATGGCGCATCCATTCCATGCTCATGCGATTCAGTGGCAGGTTCTTGATCGTAATGGTCGACCCGCGACAGGTACGGATCTGGGCTGGAAGGATACAGTTTTGGTTCAACCGGGTGAAACTGTGCGCATCATCGGTCGCTTCGATCCAGCAGTGAACAGGGGTGATTATATGTATCACTGTCATATTCTGGAGCATGAAGATGCAGGCATGATGGGTTTCTTCAGTATCCACTAATCACTCATTGGGTAACCCCTCGGCTATGCCGGGGGGCATCTAAATCCAACGATTCTTGCCGGTCCAACTCTTTTTGGTTCCTGGCTAGGCTCGAACCACCTAGTCGTCCAGAGCAACTCTTCTTACACACTATCTTCTGAACAAGAAGTGCTTCCCTGATAATCCCTTCTTCATTCCGAGCATCTGCCGATGAAAGAGTGGAATGTGCGGGATCTGGTTGCGATAGCCTCCTTTGGCCCCGCCTTCAACCGTCAGTATACGTTGGTGCTCGGTGAGTTCGATGAGCGTCTCAACGTCGCCGTTGCTGATTCGCGCTACTAATGTCGGCTACCAGTGGGCGATGGTTCGCCTGGACGGCCTTGTCTTCGAGGTCATTGCATCCGATGGCCGTCCGTTACCGGCTCCTATCATCACGACCGAATCGCTGATTGCCCCAGGTGGGCGCTACGATATCCTGCTCACCATGCCTGCCAGCGGTCAGTACAGGGCTAGCGTGGACTACGACAACATCTGTTACAGCCGCACGCTAGGCAGCGCCTCCACGACAGTCACTGTTGTTTGAGTAGATATATCCAGAGGTGCTTCCCTGCCCCCTGTTTGTCGTGCCTTTTTTCTTGGAAGGTGCGGCAAACTTGTTTAATGGGATGGTTTGCGAATCTTGTCGTCTCACAGTGGAGAAGGGCCATTGTGAATAGAGTCACATTGGAATCAAAAACAACCACCGTATGCTGGTGAAAGTAACCACTTTCACTTTTACTCTCTTCCGCGGACCACAATGAAACTTCGGTTTTACAGTAACGCATGAAAGATATGCTGTCGGGCCTGGACAGGCTTGCCGCGCAGGCCGGCCTTTTATAGGCATGGACGGGATTCTGGCGCAATGGATCGAGAGCCGGGCGGCTAGCAGTCTGCTGACCACCTCTTGACTTATTCAGGCACAGCAGGGATCGGCGTATGCCCGACCGGGAAGCCCGCTGGAAACGCCTGCTGAATTTTTTACCTTGGAGATGCATGGAATGAAACCATCCGAAACACTGCCGAACCCGGTGCTGTTGCAGCGGCTGGCGATCAATGAGAGCGGCTTTATCTTCGATCCGGTCAGCGGCCGCAGTTTTACCGTCAATGAGTCGGGACTCGCCCTGTTGCATCTGATGATGCAGGAAATGAGCGTCACCGGGATCATTGAAGAGCTGGCCGATGAGTGGGATCTGGAACCGAGGCAGGCGGAGCGGGATCTGTTGGATTTTTCTGCCGAACTGCGTAAGGCGTTTCACGGATGAAGGGAGTGACCGTCGCCGTTACCGGCATGAACGCCAAGCCAGACAATCCGGGCCCCGGCCTGGCGGTGGCCCGCTGCCTGCGCGAGTCGGAGGGGTTTGAGGGGCGCATCGTCGGCCTTGGCTATGATGTGCTCGATCCGGGCCTCTATCTGCGCGAGCAGTGTGACGCCGGCTATCTGCTGCCCTATCCATCGGCCGGGGAGGCGGCGTTGCTGGAACGCCTGCGGGCGATCCAGGCGCGGGAGTCGATCGACATCCTGATCCCCTGTCTCGATGCGGAACTGCTCGGCTTCGCCCGTCTGATGCCGGAACTGGAGCAGATGGGCATCCGCTGCCTGCTGCCCGATGTGGAGCAGTTGCAGCAGCGTAACAAGGACCGGCTCGGTGACCTGGCGGCCAGCGCCGGACTCGACTATCCGCAGACGAAACCCGTGACCCATGCTGGCTTCTTCTATCAGTGCCAGCAAGAGGGGTGGCACTACCCACTGGTGGTCAAGGGGCAGTTCTACGATGCGGCGGTGGCCCACAATCCGGATCAGGCGGCTCACGCCTTCCGCCGTATCGCCAACGAGTGGGGGCTGCCGGTGCTGGTGCAGCAGTTCGTGCAGGGTGAAGAGGTCAATCTGACCGGGGTTGGCGACGGCGAGGGCGGACTGCATGGCGTGGTGATGATGCGCAAGCGCGCCATGACCGACAAAGGCAAGGCCTGGGCTGGGATCTCGATCTGGGATGAACGGCTGCTGCAGGCCGCTGAGGCGCTGGTGGCGTCGCTGCGCTGGCCTGGTCCGCTGGAGGTGGAGGTGCTGCGTGACGCCAACGGGCGCTACTGCCTGGTGGAGATCAACCCGCGCTTTCCGGCCTGGATCTACCTCTCCCACGGGGTCGGGCGAAACCTGCCGCGGCTGCTGGTGGACCTGATCAATGGCACCCCCCCGCCTGTTTTTTCATCGCCACAGGTGGGACTGCTTTTTATTCGCTATGCCCAGGAGACCCTGATGAGTCTGCAACAGTTTGAATCCATGACAGTCCATGGCGGGCTGACCGAGAGTACGAACGATGAGTGACAGAAAAAAGAGTTGGGTGCGGCCCACCCTGACCCCCCATCTGGTGGGTGGCCTGAACAAGTTTGGTGGCGGTGGCGCGCCGGATCATATTACGGATATCGACGGCGTGCCCATCGACGACCTGATCGAACGCTTTGGCTCGCCGCTGTTCGTACTTTCCGAGCAGCGCCTGCGAGAGAATGTGCGCCGCCTGATCAGTGCCTTCGAGACCCGCTATCCCGATGTGGTCTACGGTTGGTCCTACAAGACCAACTACTTGGGTGCCGTTTGCCAGGTGATGCACCAGGAGGGGGCCTGGGCGGAGGTGGTCTCGGCCTTCGAATATGAGAAGGCCCGCTCCCACGGGGTACCGGGAGAGCGCATCCTCTTCAATGGCCCGCACAAACAGCGGGAGATCCTGGAACGGGTGGTTGCCGAAGGGGCGCGGGTGCACATCGACAACCTGGATGAGATGTACACTTTGGAGGCGATTGCCGCCGAGGTCGGACGGACCATCCCGGTGACTATCCGGCTCAATTTCGACACCGGTTACACCGAGCCCTGGAGCCGCTTCGGCTTCAATATCGAGACAGGGCAAGCGCTGGATGCGGCGCGGCGCATTGGCAACAGCCCCCATCTGCGGTTGCGTGGACTGCACAGCCACATTGGCACCTTCATCCTCGACACTCGTGCCTACGAGGCGCAGGTGCGGATTATGTGCGCCTTCATGGAGACCGCGGAGAGCGAGACCGGCTGTGAGATCGATAGCATCGATATCGGTGGCGGCTTCGCCTCGCGCAATGCCCTGCATGGAACCTACCTGCCGCCGGAGCAGGTGGTGCCGGAGATCGAACAGTATGCCCAGGCGATCTGTGACACTCTGCTGGAGGCGACTCGGGGGCGTACCGCCCGCGGCAAGCCGCAGCCGACCCTGATTCTGGAGACCGGGCGGGCAACGGTGGACGACGCCGGCAGCCTGATCAGCAGTGTGGTGGCGACCAAGCACCTGCCCGACGGGCGCCGCTCCGCGGTGCTGGATGCGGGGGTCAATCTGCTCTTCACCAGCTTCTGGTACAACCACCGGGTAGAACTGGCGCAGCCGCCCCAAGGTATCCCCGAGGAGACGGTGCTCTACGGGCCGCTCTGCATGAACATTGATGTGGTGCGCGCTAGCGTCACCCTGCCGCCGCTGCGGGTGGGGGAACGGCTGGTGGTCTCGCCGGTGGGGGCCTACAACAACACCCAGTGGCTACAGTTCATCGAGTATCGGCCCAACGTGGTGATGACCCATGGTGGGGGTGAGGTCTCGGTGATCCGCCAGGCCGAGGATCTGCAGGCGGTCACCGCCCTGGAGCGTATGCCGGTACACCTGCGCTCCGTGGAAGCGGGGATGTCTGAAGGGTGAAGGTACACGCGGTCACAACTATTGCCGCGCTGCGGAGCATGGGGGAGGGGTTGCTGCGTGCCTATGCGGCGATCCTCTTCTCCAGCCGTCCGGTAGTGGGGCTGCTGTTTCTGGGCTCCAGCTTCTGGTTTCCCAATGCCGGCATGGCTGGATTGATCGGAGCGCTTACCGGCAGCATCACCGCCCGACTGTTGTCCTTTCCATACCTCTCCAGGGGGCTCTATATCTACAACAGCCTGCTGGTGGGGCTGGCGCTTGGCATCGTTTACCGGCTGGATGGCTATCTGCTGACCCTGATCCTGCTGGGGGCGGTGCTGGCGGTCTTTCTGACCGTCGCGCTGGCCGATATGTTGTGGCGTCTGGAGCATCTGCCGGTGCTCAGCCTGCCCTTTGTGGTGGTGGCCTTCACCTGTTTTTTTGCCGCCCAGGCCTACGGCAACCTGAGCGTCTACCTGTTTCCCTCCGCGCCGGTTGAGCCATTTGTCGGCGGTTGGACGGATGCCTTTCTCACCGCGCTGGGCTCGGCCTTCTTTATTCCCCATCCTGTCGCTGGCCTGTTCTTTTTCATCGGCCTGCTCTGGACCTCCCGCTATCTTGCGCTGCTTGCGGTGGTGGGTTATCTGGTGGGGGATGGGCTGTTGCAGTGGCTCTCAGGCAGCATTCACCCCACCTTGGGGCAGTGGGGCGGGTTTAACTTCATCCTGACCACTATTGCGGTAGGTGGGATCTTCAGCGTGCCCGGCTGGCGCAGCCTGCTGCTGGCGATCATCGCGGCAGCCCTCTCTTCGCTGATCACCATGGCGGTACAGGGAGTGTTGCAGGTCTATGGGGTTCCGGTACTGGCAATCCCCTTTCTGCTCACCACCCTGACCATGCTGGCGGCGATGCGCAAGCGCGTCGCCACTACTCCGCCCTATCTGCTGCTGGAGGCACCAGCCTTGCCCGAGCACAGCTATGAGCGGGCGCGGCTGGTGCGAGCGCGTGGTGCAGAGCCCGAGAGTGTCCCGCTGCGCGCCCCATTTTTCGGCAGCTGGCGAGTCTATCAGGGCTTCGATGGTCCCCACACCCACCAGCCGCCGTGGCAGCATGCGCTGGATTTCATTATTACCGAGCAGGGGCGGAGTTTCCGTAACGCCGGGCATCGCCTGCAGGATTTTCATTGCTTTGATCTACCCGTGCTCTCCCCCTGTCACGGCACGGTGGCACGCTGTTTGGATGAGCTGCCCGACAATCCGCCAGGTGAGGTCGACAGCAACAACAATTGGGGTAATTTTCTGCTGATCCGCCTCGACAGCGGGCTCTATGTGCTGCTTGCGCATCTGCGCCAGCACAGTCTGACAGTGATAGAGGGGGAGCGGTTGACGCCGGGTCAGCCGGTGGCCCGATGTGGCAACACCGGCCGTTCACCCCAGCCCCATCTGCATCTGCATGTGCAGACCACGGCGGTACTTGGCAGCCCCACCCACCCGTTTCATCTGCTGGGGGTTACCCTGCAAACGACACAAGAACAGATCGCCGGTTTTCATCTCGCATGCCGTCCCGCTGAAGGGGAACTGGTAAGCGTGGTCAAGATGGACGGAGCTTTTTGGCGTGCCCTCCATCTGCCCTTGGGTCTGCAGCTGCACTACCGCTATCGCCTGGATGAGGGGGAGTGGCGCGCACAGCGTCTGACGGTCTCCATGGATCTGACCGGTGGTTTCCGCCTGCGCAGTGGTAGCGGTGCCTCGGCCCGTTTTCTGGAGGAGGGCGGGGTGCTGTGTTTTTTCGAACGGGCCGGGGGAAAGGATCCGCTGCTCGATCTCTGGCTGCTTGCCCTGGGATTGACGCCGCTGGCGGATGCTCCAATGTCCTGGGCGGACCGTCCCAGTGATAGGCTGTTGCCCCTTGCCTGGCCGTGGTGGGCGCTTCGGGGATTGCTGCGGCCCTTGGGCGGCGGGCTCGACAGCCGTTACCATCGCAGCAGAGAGAAAGGCCTTTGGCGGCAGCAGGGGCAGCACCGGCTGCCGCTGCTGCCTGGGATCAAGCAGGAAGGGGCGAGCGTGGCGATTATTGATCCGGAGCGGGGGTGTACCCGGCTCTCCCTGCAGACCGCTGACTGTTTGCTGGAGGCCGAGCTGGAAGAGATCTCAACCATTGAAGATCAGGGCATTCCGCAGGCCCGAATTAGTTTGAAAGAGACTTATTAAAGGAGAGTTGCCAATGCTAAAAACAGCACGATTATTGACTGCAACGGCGTTATCAGTCGCCGTGATTGTTCCTCTAGCCCAGGCTGGAGATGAGTGGGACGTAAAAGTGGATCTGCAAGGCAGTTATGGAGATTATGCCAAATCCACCGAACGTGAGGATCTCTGGTCTGCCGGCCTGATCGTGACAGCAGACTATCTTGATAACGTCGGCTTCACAGTCGGGTATAACAAGACCGAGGTCAACTACACGCCGGGGACCCCGAAGCTGACGCAGGATGCCCTGTTTGCCAGTGTACGGTTCCACGATACTCCCGATCTCCTGCCCGGGCGCCTGACCTATCGCCTGGATGGACACCTGATCGAAAATGACGACCCTACCGGCAACACTGACGAGGGACGGATTCTCGCACCGCAGATCGCCTATCTCGCGTTCGACAAGAGTCTCTATCTCGATCTGGGTTACGCCCACTCCAGCTATGCAGGCGATCTGACCCTCACCCAGTGGACCCCGACCCTAGGGATTGGCCTCAACCAGGGCAATGATTGGCTACAGCTGCGCGGCTATCTGATCCACTCATCCAATGCCAGTCGCACCCAGGGCAAGGAAGACACCAGTGCCGTGGAAGCGAAGCTGACCCACTATTTCGGTTCTGATGCTCCGCTCGGGATCGACCGTCTGCAGGCAACTCTGTTGGGCGGCCAGCGCATGTATGCGGTCGATGGGGATGCCGGAGCGGTCTACAACCTGGCTGATATACAGAAGGGTTCGCTCTCGCTGGGCGGTACCTGGGATCTGGATGATAGCTGGTCTGTTTTGTTGGTCGGCGGCCTGGAGAAGTATGAGAACCAGGATATCAGCGATGAGTATGACAACCGTTATCTCTATTTCGATGTTAACAGGAAGTGGTGAATCGAGAATGAAAAGAACCATTGGTTGGCTGTTGTCTCTTTGCGTACTCCTGCTCTTCTTCACGACCGTTCAGGCGGGTGAAGAGGAGACCTGGGCAAAATCTTACGCGCTGGAGGCAAAGGGCGAATACAAGGAGGCGGCAGCGGTTATCGAGCCCTTCCTCAATGGCGGTGGCGATACTGCTGAGTTTGCCCTGTTACGATATGGCTGGCTGAACTATCTATTACGCAACCATAACGATGCGATTCGCAGCTACGAAAAGGCGCTGCGGCTCAATCCTAACTCCATCGATGCCCGTCTCGGACTGACGCTTCCTTTGTTGGTACAGCAGCGTTGGAAGGAAGCGGCGCGCTATGCCAAGCAGGTGCTGCAGCGCTCCCCCTGGAACTTCACAGCGCATCTGCGCCTGCTGGTCAGTGAAGAGGGGAGACGCAAGTGGAGTGTGATGAAAAAGCACGCCTCCGAACTCGCCGCCCGCTATCCGTCATCCGCCACACCCTGGGTCTATCTGGCTAGGGCTGAGGCCTGGCTGGGGGATCATGAGGCGGCAAAGCGCGCCTATGTGCGGGTGCTCAGGCGCATACCGGCGCATCTGGAGGCCAACGCCTATCTGAACAAGGGGAAGGAGAAAGAGTAGGGTTAAAACCAACAGGCCGTCCGGTTTCCCGAACGGCCTGTTGGTGTTGTTGTGGGATCTGGCGCTTCGACAGACTGTCGAAGCGCCTCACCCTGGATTATCGGATCTGATCAGTTGGGCAGGATGTCCCGGTTACCATTCGGGTCATTTTTGGAAAAGTCGATCGGTGCCGGTTCCAATTTGTCGGTATGGTCAGCCGGCTGCTGAATCAGCTGACTGGCATACTGGTCGCCAATCCCCATCTGTCCCACATGCGCGGGGTCGCCTTTGCCATGCTCAGTGATCGGGCTCTGATACATATCGGGATTATCGCCGAAGTGTTCGTCATGCGCCCAGGCAGTGGAAGTCAACAGTGCAAGGCTGGCAATTGCGAATATCTTTTTCATGATGGTGCTCCATTTACGGTTTGGATCTGATTGAAAGCTGTCTTTGTGACTGCTTGCCTCTGATATTGCAGTGACCGTGCCAACTCCTAAAAAATCACATAACCAACTGTAAAAAAAGAGAAAAACACCTTACTCTCCGGCCTGATGAGAGGGGGGGGATTGTGCCTCGACATCGACGAAACGTGAAAGAATGTAATGCTTCGTAAAACCTGAGAGTGAGATACAATCGGCTCCAGCGCTATTCGTGCAACCCTGCCCGCTTGTTTGCCATGTGACGGCTAGAAAGTGTATCCGGCCCGTACCCCCGCGACCCATATCGATCGGTCATGGCTGCTGCCGCTGCCATCCAGGCCACTGTTGCGGATCCACTGCAGGTCCGGGGTGATCTGCACCCCGCCCGTTAGTTCGAAGCGGGCGTAGAGTTCCGCCTGGAGGCTGTCGTCGCCGCCAATCAGATTGGAGGAGACGCCGGTGCGCGCGATGCCAGCGCCGAGGGTGGCGGGGCCGGCAGGCTGCTCCAGGGTGATGGCGATGAAGTCAGCAGACTCCGAGACCGATGCATCCGCCCAGCCGAGGCGCAGGTTCCAGCGGGTCTCCCCGAAGCCGCCGTCGGCAACGCCATAGAGCCCCCAGTTGTTCTCCTGATCTGAGCTGCTGTCGAGCCGGGTATGGTCGGCGGTATTGCTCCAGACGCCGAGCCGCCAGATGCCCCATCCGAAGTAGCCATAGGCCTCGGCAGCGGCGAAGGCCCCCTTGCCGTCATCCCCCAGATCGAACAACTGGCCATATTTGCCGTCGTTGTCCGCCAACCCGTGGGAGCTGGCGAATAGCAGGGTGAGGCCGGGATGGTCAGCGGTGGCGTCATAGTGCCAGACGGCGCCGAGGCTGTAGTCGGGGAACTCGATGGTGGGGTTGTTGACGAAACCGGCGCCGAGGAACTGGGCGGTCTCGTCGTTGGCCACCTTGCTGGCATCGAGAAAACTGCTGGCGTCGATCAGGCCGGTCACCAGCTCACCACTGGCGAGGGAGATGGCGTAGTGGAGTTCTGAGACCTGCAGACGGCCGCTGTCATCCCCATCCAGGGCCGAGCCAATATCGGCGTTGGCCTCGCCTAGTACGCTGGATATGCCATTGTTGCGGGGGGTGGTATTGCCCTCCACATAGAGAGTCCAGAGGCCGGGCCCCATCGGCAGGGTGGCCACCAGGTCTAAGGATGCGGAGAGCTCATCGTCGATCCGGCCATCGCTGGCGTGTTGCCCGGTGAGGGTGATACCGCCCTCGAAGCTGAGATCCTTGTGGCCGTCTTCCACTGCGCCGTGGCGGGTGTCGGGCTCATCAGCGAAGAGGAGTGGGGTGGCAAGGAGGGTGGTGCTGATCAGGATGGCATGGCTCAGTGATGATCTGCTTTGGGTCATTGTCGTAAAGGTTTGGTTACTGCTGGGTAGGAGGGGCTCTGAGAAATCGAATGCGATGGATTGGGCGTCAAAATGCGTCGATTTGCGGCCAAAGATGCGAGTTCATGATTTGCTCGGAGACTCCCCAGGTTTCTTTGACGTCGCGGTGGGAATGCGGGAAGGTGCCGCTCCCTCTGGCGTTAATGATAATGATTCTTACTTGTAATTCAAGGAGACCCCATGCCGTCGCTGTTCCAACGACTATCGAGCGGGGCACACTATCGGCGTCTGGATTGGGCTAAGGTCTCGATGATTGCGCAGCGATCCTGACCATTGATGTTTTCGCGGCAGGCGTCGATCAGTTTGGCCAGTTCCCCCTGCATGGCGGTCAGGTCTCTGATCCGGCGTGTGATGTCGGCATGTTTATTTTCCGCGATCATGCGCGCCTCTTCGCACTCCCGGTGTTTCAGGGAGAGTAGGTCAGCAATCTCACTGAGGTTGAATCCCAGGTCCTGGGCGCGTTTGATGAAGCGAATCCGCTCGATCGTGGTTGCCGGATAGTGCCGGTAACCCTGGATTGGCTTGACTGGCTCGTCGATCAGGCCGATGCGCTGGTAGTAGCGGATGGTCTCGATATTGACGCCTGCGGCCCTGGCCAATCTGCCGATGGTCAGTTGTTCGGTCACTGGAGATACCTTTGTTCAGGGGGGGAGTCAGACTGGCAGTGGCCTCCGTCCCTGCAAGTCTACCCTGCACAACAAGATAGCTGTTTAACATCCTTGCTGAAGGTCTGGGCGCAGAGCTTGAGCCCTTCGACCAGAGTCAGGTAGGGGAACAGTTGATCCGCCAGCGCCTGCACCGTCATCCGGTTGCGGATCGCCAGCACTGCGGTCTGGATCATCTCCCCCGCCTCGGGGGCGAGGATCTGGGCGCCGATCAGTCGGCCACTCTTTTTTTCCACAACCAGCTTGATGAAGCCAGCGGTCTCAAAATTGGCCAGGGCCCGGGGGACATTCTCCAGGGACAGGGTCCGTGAGTCCGCCTCGATGCCCTGGGCGCGGGCCTGAGCCTCGGTCAGGCCAACGGTTGCGGCTTGCGGATCGGTGAAGACCACCGCCGGCATCGCCGACAGGTCGAGTCTGGCGTCTCCGCCGGTCATATTGATCGCCGCACGGGTGCCGGCGGCGGCCGCGACATAGACATATTGCGGCTGGTTGGTGCAGTCCCCGGCGGCGAAGATGTGCTCTGCTGAGGTGCGCATCCGGTCATCGACAAGGATGCGTCCCTGGCTGTCCATTGCCACCCGGGCCGCCTCCAGTCCCAGCTGCCGGGTATTTGGCGAGCGGCCGGTGGCGACCAGCAGGGCATTCGCCGTCAGGATCTCATCGTCGCTCCGGATCTGAAACATCTGGCCGTCGTGATCGACCCGGTCGGGGACGGTGTGACGTAGTATCCGGATACCCTCTGCTTCAAAGACCTTGCCGATGCCCGCGTCGAAATCGGCATCCTCCTTCGATAACAGGGTGCTGCGGGCCATCAGGGTGACCCGGCTGCCAAGACGCCGGAAGGCCTGGGCCAGCTCCAGGGCGACCACCGAGCCGCCTAGGACAACCAGATGGTCGGGTAACGTCTCTGCGACCAGTGCCTCGGTGGAGGTCCAGTAGGGGGTTTCCTCGAGGCCGGGTATGGCGGGAATCGCGGCGTGGGCGCCGCTGGCGATCAGGATGCGATCTGCCTTGAGTGTCAGTTCTCTAGCGTTGGCTTGTGTGATGGCCAGGGTATGGGAGTCCTGAAACCGTGCCCAGCCATGGATGAGCTGGATATCCGGATGGCCCTGCAGGATGCTTTCATACTTGGCCTGGCGCAACTCAGCGACCCGCGTCTGCTGCTGGCTAACCAGTCGTTTTCTATCGATGATTGGGGTGTGGCTCTGCAGGCCATCAAACGGATTTCTGGCCTGCATCTGCGCAGTCTGGGCGGCACGAATCATGATCTTTGAGGGCACGCAGCCCAGGTTGACGCAGGTGCCGCCAATTATTTTACTCCCTTCGATGAGGGTCACCTTGGCCCCCTCGTCAGCTGCCTTGATGGCTGCGGCAAAGGCGCCGGATCCGCTGCCGATGATGGCGATCTGCAAGGCAGCGTCATCACTGGTTTGCGCGGCGTTGCTGTCATCCTCTTCGATCAGTGCGGCAACATAACCGGCTGTTCGAACGGCATCGAGCATCTGAGAGACTACAGTCTCCGCATCGGCTTCTATCCGTGCCAAGGTCTCATGAAAGGAGACCCTGGCCCGCACTCCGGCAAGCGCGTTCAGTGCCGCCTCGGCAGAGCGGGCGCAGTGTTCACAGGTCATGCCGGTGATGCGGAGTGTGATATGGGCTCTACTCACAACCTCTCTCCCTGCCTGTTTTTCCATCGCGTCGAGACGACGCATAGAGTGTCAGGCCAATAAAAAACAGCAGCGCCGGGATCAGCAGATAATCGAGCCAGCCGAGTAGGGCTGCCAGTCCAATGCTGCCTAACAGCACTGCCAGTAGCGGGGTGAAGCAGCAGAGTGCGGTGATGGCCGAGCCGACGATGCCGGTGGCCAATAGTGTCCGGCTCTTCATTCCGTCTTACCCGGCTTGATATCTGAGGGATAACCGGCTTCAAAGGTCGCGGCGGTGATCTTATCGACAGTGATTTGAGTGCTGTCAAAGGTAACCTTTGCCCAGCCTGCGCTATCACTATTACCGTCATATCCGGCTTCGGCCCTGGTTACCCCGGGCACCCTTTCCAAAGTCTTTCTGACGGTGATGGGACAGATACTGCACGTCATGTTTTCAACTTCGAGGATGATGGTTTGTACCTTCTCCGTGCTGGAGGCCTGGGCTGGAGTGATCACTGCGGTGATCAAACCGAGGAGCAAGGTAAATGCGATCTGGCGAAACATGGGCATGTCTCCTTTATGAGAGTGGTTCTTCAGCTCAGCAGCATGGGGCCATACCATGGGAAGGTGATCAGAGCGGCCAGAATTGCCGTCACCCCCCAGAAGATGATGCGCTGATTTCTCCGCGTGGCCGGCTTGGCGCAAGGCTTGCTTACCTCGCAGGTTGCAGGCAGGAGATAGAGCTTTCTGAATGCGAGCCCCAGAAAGAGCAGGGTGATACCGATAAAGATAGGCCGGTAGGGCTCGAATGCGGTGAGGTTACTGATCCAGGCGCCGCTTATGCCCAGCATCAGCAACACAAAGGGTCCGACACAGCAGATTGAAGCGCCCACTGCTGCCATCGCGGCTGCGATCAGTGTCCGGTTCCTGTTTGCGCCCTGTTCCACCCCGTTTTTCTCCTCACTCATTCAACTCTGGACAGAGTATAAGCACTGTACCTAAGTACGGAGTCAACTGGCCGATCGCGTCGATGGTGATCGAAATGAGAACTTGACCTGGAGTTAACTCCAGGTTCTAGGCTTGCTCGTGTGACGAGAACATTGGGCGCCAAAGGGTAAAGAGATTTGAACAGCGACCACCTGGAATCCGGACAGAGCAGATTGAGCTGGCTGACCCTGTTTGCAACCACCGGCACGCTGGTCTGCTGCGCCCTGCCGATCATCCTGGTCATGCTGGGGCTTGGGGCAACGGTGGCTGCACTGACCAGCAGCTTGCCGCTTCTGATCACCTTGAGCCAGCACAAGGCATGGGTGTTTGCATTCTCTGGTCTCATGCTGGGTCTGTCCGGATGGCTGCTTTATCGCTCCAGACACAGTTGTCCTAGCGATCCTCAACTGGGTGAACTCTGCAATAAGACCCAGCTCTGGAACCGGCGTATCTACTGGGTTTCAGTGGCCATCTGGGGCATCGGTTTTTTCGCCGCCTATTTTGCGTTGCCGCTGCGACTATGGATTGACCTTTGAACCCTATCCATCACCAACAAGAGATACTGCTTATGAACCGGTTGATCGTACTGCTGATTGGCCTGTTGCTCATCGTTCCACTGAGTTGGGCCGACGAACCGCAGGTGGTTGAGATTGAAGTGACAGGGATGACCTGTCCGTTCTGTGTCTATGGCACGGAGAAACAGCTGAACAAGCTCCTGGGTGTTGAATCCGCCGATGTGAGTCTGAAGAACAAACGGGCGCGTATCGTCATGAAGCCGGGAGAATCTGCTGATCTCGAGGCGATACGCAAGGCCATCGTTGATGCTGGCTTTACCCCGGGTGAAGCCATCCTTCAGCCAGACAGGTCTGCAAAATGATCACTAACAAGACCTTTGTGGCGGGGCTGGTGTTGACTGTTCTGACGGTCGATGCCAGCGCAATGGGTATTCGCTCATTCGTTGCGCTGCCGATAGAGGCGGGTGGCACGGTTGTGCGTGTTGTGGATGAACACAATGGTGATATCGATGCAAACAGCCTGACCAGTAACTTGGCATACGGCATCAGTGCGAAACAGACTCTGTTTCTGGGGCTGCCCTATCGTCTCTCCTCCGGTGAAGGTGATCGCCTGGGTGATCTGAGTCTCCTCTATCGTCACATCGTCTGGCAGGACGACACGATGCAAGGCACCAGCCGGCTTGGCCTGCTGGGTGGGGTGATTCTGCCGAGCGATGGCGCACGGGATGCACGTCTCCAGCTCGGAGCGGTGACGAGCTTCTACCGAAAGCGTCACGAATGGGATCTGGATGCACTATGGATCGAAGGATTGGGCGATGCCAAAGATCGTGCACGCTACGATATTGCTTGGCAGTATCGTCTCAGCCCGGCGGAGCATGCCGATTGGGGCATCGGTAGTGAATGGGATCTCGACCTGGAATTGGGCGGGCGCTGGGAACAGGGTGCGAAGATGGTGCACCAGGCCACAGTTGGATTGCAGTCGATCCACAAACGCTGGGTGCTGGAGGGGGCGTTGGTCAAGGATCTGAACGGCCCAAACGATACCCGATATATTTTGAGCAGCCGGTTTCATTTCTGATGGCGTACATTCAGATCGAGCTCTTCACTGCTCCTGATTGCAGTCAATGCGGGCGGGCTAAACAGCGGCTGCAGGCGATCGTTGATGGATGGACGGAGGGTGAGGTCGATCTGCGCATGGTCAACGTCCTTGAAGAGCTGGATTACGCTGTACAGATTGGTGTGCTTGCGACACCGGCCATTGCCATCGATGGTGAACTGGTCTTTACCGCGCTACCCTCTGAAAAAAGGTTGCGACAGACGCTTCAGCAACGCATCGACCACAGCTCATCGTAACGAGAGAGCGCTATGAATCACGCCTCATCATCAGGATCTGGTCGCAGTCAATATCGTATCGGTGACATCACCCGTCTTACTGGCCTCAGTGCCGATACCTTGCGCTACTACGAAAAGATAGAGCTGTTGCCGCCGATCCATCGGACAGCGTCCGGTACCCGGCTCTATGATGAGCGTGACCTGTCGCGTCTACGTTTCATCCTGCGGGCCAAGGCGATGAATTTCTCACTGGATGAGGTCGCCCGGCTGTTAGAGATGCGGGAGGACCCGCAACACGCCCGTGACGAGGTGCGGGAGTTGACCCAGCAGAAGTTGCAAGAGGTGGAACGCCACCTGGCTGATCTTGAAACCCTGCGCAGGGAACTGACGCTGTTGGTCAATCTATGCCGAGGTGCCGAAGGAGGGTGCCCGATTATTGAAGACTTGGAGGGCTAGGCCGACAATCTTCCCTGGATTTTAGCCATCCTTCCTTTCATCCCTCGCGACAGCCTTCGGCTGTAACGAAATATTTCAGACTGAGGAGCTGCAGCCTCCATCCATAAATCTGTTGCCATATCGATCTCTATAAATATACTCCATATCTAATTGTATAGATATAGAGCTGCTTCGATATGAATCCCACACTGCTGTTCAAGGCGCTTTCTGATCCCACGCGTCTTCGCTGCCTCTCCCTGCTGGTCAGTCACGATGAGCTATGCGTTTGTGAGCTGACTCATGCCCTCGCACTTCCCCAACCCAAGGTGTCGCACCATCTCGCTGCCCTGCGCAAGGCAGGGCTGGTCAGCGATCGCAAGGAGGGGCTGTGGACCTATTACCGACTCAATTCTGAGATGCCGGAGTGGGTGACAGAGGTGATCGGTACAACCGCCGAAGGCATCAAGAATGAGCCGCCTTTTGTCGCTGATGCGCTCGCCCTGGCTGAAATGCCCAATCGGCCTGGCGGCGTCTGCAGCGCCTGAGTCTGCCGATGAACGGTAGCGAGAGGCCCGCCAACGGCGACTACGAATGATGAAGTTATTTTTGGAGATGTGTTGATGAAGAGCATCAAGGTACTGGGTTCTGGCTGCAGGAACTGCGAGACCACCACCAAGCTGATCAGGATCGCCGCTGAACAGGCTGGCGTTGAGGTCGAGCTGGAAAAGGTTACCGATCTGGTGCAGATCATGAGCTATGGCGTGATCTCCACCCCGGGTGTCGTGGTGGATGGCAAGCTGGTGCATGTTGGTGGCTTGCCCAGCCCCAACCAAGTCCGTCAGTGGGTGAGTGAGTAGGCCAAGCAGGAGAATATTCGAATGACGATACGTATCGGTATCAATGGTTTCGGTCGCATGGGGCGGCTTGGTTTGCGTGCAGGCTGGCAGATGCCGGAGTTCGAGATAGTACGCATAAACGAGATTGCTGCCGATGCGAATGGCTCGGCTCACCTGCTCAAGTTTGATTCCGTGCATGGAACCTGGGGTCACGAGACGAGTGCAGAAGAGGACAACTTGGTAATCGATGACAAGCCCCTGGCCTACTCATCCAATAGCGCCATTGGTGAAACCGATTGGTCGGAGTGCGACATCGTCATCGAGGCGACAGGCAAACACCACAAGCAGCCAGATACGCTGAACGCCTATTTCGATCAGGGTGTGAAGAAGGTGATCGTCGCTGCACCCACCGAGGGCGCGCTCAATATCGTCTACGGCATCAATCACGATCGATACAACGCCGCCAAGCACAAACTGCTCAGCGCCGCCTCCTGCACCACCAATTGCCTGGCGCCGGTGGTCAAGGTGATGCACGAGCGGATCGGCATACTGCATGGCTGCATGACCGCCATCCATGACATTACCAATACCCAGACCATCGTCGATAAGGGCCACAAGGATCTGCGCCGGGCACGGGCCTGCGGTCAGTCGCTGATCCCCACCAGCACAGGTTCAGCCAAGGCGATCACTAAGATATTCCCTGAACTGACCGGCAAACTGAACGGCCATGCGGTGCGCGTGCCCCTACTCAACGCCTCATTGACCGACTTCGTCTTTGAAGCGGCGCGTCCGGTGACTGCCGAGGAGGTGAACGGCTATTTTCGGGAAGCGGCCGAGGGTGAGCTGAAAGGCATCCTGGGATACGAAGAGCGCCCACTGGTCTCGGTAGACTACGTCAATGACCCGCGCTCCTCCATCGTCGATGCTCTCTCCACTCTGGTGGTCGATGGCACCCAGGTAAAGGTCTATGCCTGGTACGACAACGAGTGGGGCTATGTGAACCGTATGATGGATATCGCCCGGATGGCCGCGTCTATTCCGAAAGGAGAGTAAAGATGCGTGCGCACATAAAGATGAACATGCGTGACCATATGGTTGCCTTGACCGATGCACGAACTCGGGTTGCTACCGAGGCGTGGGACCAGACGAGTGAGCGGATTGAGCAGCGTATTGGTATGAGTTCCATGGAATCTTATGGTGCCTCGCACATGACGCCGCTGATGCCGGCGGCGATGCGTGAACTGGGCACGGCAATGCACCATGAAGCAAGCCGACTGAGTCGGACCCTGGTAGAAACTGATCCGCAAAAAGTGATGGCAGGTTTTGTTGCGCTGACCAAACGGTGCGGTGCCTGTCATGCAGGATTCCGAGTGCAGTAATTCCATGATTGAAAAGTCGCTTCGGAATTATCTTGTCGTTACCGGCGGCTACTGGGCCTTTACCATCACCGATGGTGCCATCCGTATGCTGGTGGTGCTCTATTTCCACCTGCTGGGCTATTCGCCCTTCGAGGTGGCCACGCTGTTCCTCTTCTATGAGTTCTTTGGCATCGTTACTAATCTGGTGGGCGGCTGGCTGGGAGCGCGCATCGGTCTCAATCTGACCATGCACATCGGCATGGGGATGCAGGTGGTGGCGCTGGCTGCGCTCACGGTGCCGGATGCCTGGCTCTCGGTGCCCTATGTGATGGCTGCCCAAGCATTGTCTGGCATCGCGAAAGATCTGAACAAGATGTCGGCCAAGGCCAGCGTAAAAACCTTAAGCGGCAGTGGCGGTGAGTCAAAGCTGTTTAAGTATGTCGCAGTACTGACCGGCTCCAAGAACGCCCTCAAGGGGGCGGGGTTCTTCGTCGGTGCGGCCCTGTTGGACTGGATCGGCTTTCGGGTCGCGCTGGCGGTGTTGGCTGGCATGTTGCTGATGGTGTTGGTGGTCACAGGCGTGTTGTTGCCCTCTGGCGTGGGCAAGATGAAATCCAAGCCAAAGTTCACCCAGGTATTTTCTAAGGTGCCGGCGATCAACTGGCTGTCGGCGGCCCGCTTCTTCCTGTTTGGTTCCCGTGATGTCTGGTTCGTGGTGGGCCTGCCGGTGTTTCTCTATGACGTACTGCGCTGGAATTTTGCATGGGTGGGCGCTTTCCTGGCTCTGTGGGTGATCGGCTATGGTTTCGTGCAGGCCGCTGCGCCCCGTCTGCTGCGACGCAGTCACCATGGCCAGGGGCCGGGTGGTGGTACTGCGCGTAACTGGGCCTTTCTGCTTGTATTCCTGCCCGCCGGCATCGCCTTGGCACTGGGTCAGGGGTGGGATCCGCAAACGGTGCTGATCCTTGGCCTGATCCTGTTCGGCATTGTCTTTGCCATCAATTCAGCGGTGCACTCCTACCTGATCCTCGCCTATTCCGATCTCGACAAGGTATCGATGAACGTCGGTTTCTACTACATGGCCAACGCCGGTGGCAGGCTGGTCTGTACCCTGCTCTCCGGTTGGGTCTACCAGACGCAGGGGCTGGAGGGGTGCCTCTGGTGGTCGGCGGGCTTTGTGTTGGCTGCGGCGCTGCTATCGCTTGGTCTGCCTGAAGTGACCCAGGAAAAGAAGGCGGCTGCCGATGTTTGAAGCCCTGGCTAATCTGGTCGTTTATCAAGTCATGGGGCTTGATTCGCAATTGGCCACGGGCGCGGCGCTGCACTTCTTCGTCATGGACCTGACCAAGATCTTTACGCTTCTGCTCATCATCATCTATGTCATGGGGCTGTTGCGGGCACTGCTGTCGCCGGAACGGGTTCGTGGATTCGTGCGTGGTCGCCCCGATTGGCAGGCGCGGGGATTCGCGGTCACCCTCGGCGCGGTGACGCCATTCTGTTCCTGCTCCTCGGTGCCGCTGTTCATCGGTTTTGTGGAGGCGGGAATACCCTTAGGTATCACCTTCTCCTTTCTGATCGCCAGCCCGATGATCAACGAAGTGGCCGCAGTAATCCTGGTCGGCATCCTCGGCTGGAAGCTGGCGGCGCTCTATGTGGCGGCGGGGTTGCTGGTTGCCTGGTTCGGTGGTCTGGCGATGCAGGCATTCAGGCCGGAACGTTGGGTCGAGGATTACGTCTGGAAGATCCACATGGGAGAGGCTGATCTGCCCGAGCCGGACAGATCCCTTGCAGGCCGACACCGCTACGCTGTGGCGGAGGTGAAGGAGATCGTCGGTAGAATCTGGAAGTGGGTGGTACTGGGCATCGGCGTGGGCGCCCTGTTCCACGGGTTTGTACCGGAACAATGGGTTAGTGAATATCTGGGAGGTGATGCCTGGTACTCGGTACCCGCAGCTGTGGTGTTGGGCATCCCCCTCTATTCGAATGCCACCGGGGTGATCCCGGTGGCCGAGGCGATGCTCACAAAAGGGGTTGCCGTGGGCACAACTCTTGCCCTGATGATGAGTGTGGCGGCGCTATCGTTGCCCGAGATGCTGATCCTACGCAAGGTCATCAAGTGGCAGGCACTGGCGCTGTTTGTCGGGGTGCTTGGCGTGGCGTTCACCCTGGTTGGTTGGGGCTTCAATACCCTGGGCTGATGATAATGAACCAGAAGAAGATGGGTTCAAGAGTGAAATATCATAGAACCGGAAGGTACGCTGATAGCCTGTAAATTTCCCCAGGATTTCGGATGAGAGTACGCTTTTCAGGCGATTCCGTACTTTGCGATCTTACGGTCCAGCGCGGGCCGAGAGATACCCAAGATTTCGCAGGTTTTGCCCTTGTGCCAGTGGGTGTGTTCCAGAATGGCGCCAACATGCCTGGCCTCCAGCGTTTCCAGGGTAATCAGCTCTAATTCTGGTTGGGATGGGTCGTCCGATGCTGCCGCTGATGAGGTCGACAGCCCCAGCAGGTCCGGGGTAAGAGTGTCGCCGGGTGCAAGGACTGCAGCACGGGTGAGGATGTTCTCCAGCTCGCGCACGTTGCCCGGCCAAGGATACTCACGAATCAACCGCCAGGCAGTTTCGCTGAGGCGTACGGCAGTACGGTGCAGGCGCTTTTCGATCCGTCCCAGCAGATGTTCCACCAGAGCGGCGAGGTCCTGGGGGCGTTCGCGTAGGGGCGGCAGGTGCATGCGGATGACGTTGAGGCGGTAGTACAGGTCCTCCCGGAACGAACCTTCCCGGACCATGGCTTGCAGGTCACGATGGGTGGCCGCGATGATACGGGCGTTGCTGTGCAGTTCCTGGCTGCCACCGACTCGTGTGTAGCTGCCTTCCTGCAAGACGCGAAGCAGTTTGGCCTGTAGTGTCGGTTGTAGCTCGCCGATCTCGTCAAGGAACAGAGTGCCGTCGGAAGTGATCTCGAATTTGCCGGCCTTGCGGGCGTCGGCCCCGGTGAAGGCCCCCTTTTCGTGACCGAACAGTTCGCTCTCCAGCAGGGTCTCGACGATGGCCGAGCAGTTGATGGCCAAAAATGGGCCACTCCGCCCTGAGTGCCGGTGCAGGGCGCGGGCAATCACCTCCTTGCCGGTGCCACTTTCACCAGTGATCAGGACGCAGGCGCCAGAATCGGCCACCCGGCCGATGGTCTTCAATACCTCGACGATAGCTGGGCTGGTGCCGACGATGGTGTCGGGGCCGGATTCCGGTGGTTGCTCCGAGCTGGCGGCTACCTGGCGGGAAAGACGGTACTGACGCAGGGCATTGCCCAAGGTGGTGTCGAGCGCCAGTTCATCCAGGGGTTTTCGAATGAAGTCGTAGGCGCCCTGTTGAATGGCCTCGATCACCAGACGATTGTCGCTGACGCCGCTTATCATGATGACCGGTGGACTGTCTGCCTGATCGCCGATCTCCATGAGTAGTTGTGTGCCGAGTCCATCTGGCAGTTGCTGGTCGAGCAGTATGGCCTCCGGGGTGGCCTGATGGTACTGACGTCTGCCTTCGGCGAGAGATCCCGCCAGCCGCACCGTGTGTCCAAGGTCTTCCAGGTGCATGAGTAGTAGCTCACCAAAACCGGGATCGTCTTCAATGATGAGAATATCGGCCATGGTCCCTCTTTGTGATTGAAACATCCGTCCAGTTGGACTGTCGCAAGAGTCTAAAGGTTCGACAGGAAGAAAAGATGGCAGATGCAAAGGAAGAAAAATGCCGACCGGGCATGCGCTGGCGGTCCGCGACGGTTTCCTGGCTCGGCTTTCTCGCCTTGGCGACGGTAGTTGTAGTGGTGGGCCTGTTGGGCAACCGTCATATCGTGGTCTTCATCGAAGAGCAGTTCATTGAGCACGCCAGTGAGCACAGCAGAGAAGTGGGCAAAGGGCTGCTGGATCTGCTGCGCACTCCTTTGGTAGCGGGGGCAGCACCTGCGGAGGCGCTGGTGCAGTTTCGGCCCGCGATTGAACAGGCCCGCCGGCTTGGCGTGACTGCTTTCGTTTACGATACCCAGCAACATGCACTGGTGGCCCATACCAACCAAACGACAGAAGGGCAGGGCGGAAGTCTTGCCCGGCATTACCGGCGGATCGATGGCCCTGATGCCTTGCTGCCCGAGGATGGAGAAGCGGAATATCGCGCAGAAACTACCGATGGCCGTCCGCTACTGATACGGCAGTGGCAGGTGAAGGGTACGCCATTTTTGCTGGGCGTGGAGTATGATCTGAAACCGTTGATAGCCAACCTTGATCGCTTGCACTGGCATGTTGACGCAACGCTGTTGGCCACTGAGGTAGGCATAGTATTGTTTGGATTCCTGGCCATGAGGCGCCTTGGGCGGGCCTATGAAAGCCATCTGGAAGGGGAGGTGCGGGCGCGTACCCGGGAGCTCGAGGAGACGCAGGCGGAAATGGTCCAGCAGGCCAGCTTGGCCACCATCGGGCAGACTGCCGCCATGCTGACCCATGAAATGCGCAACCCCCTGGCGGCACTCAAACTCGGTTTGTCCGGTATGACCAGGGAGGAATTGTCCGGGCGCAGCCGCAGGCGTCTGGATATTGCTCTGCGTGAGGTGGATCGGCTCGACGCCCTGCTTGCGGAGACCCTAGATTACGTGCGGCCCGTGGAGTTCGTGGGTCAACCAGAGTCGATGGATACGATTGTGGACCGGGCATGCGAGGTGCTGGAACCCCTATTGGCCGAGCAGGGCCTTATTCTGAGCAGATCAAGCTCTCCTGACTCTCCTGTGTTGCAGATGGATGGGCAAAAAATGCAGCAGGTCGTGTTGAACCTGCTGAAGAATGCGGCGGAGGCCAGCGAGCCGGGCGGAGAGATCGGGATCAAACTGTACCGGGAAGATGATTTGCTGGTATTGGACATCCGTAACGGCGGTGAGCCGATCAGGGATGATATCCGCGAACGTGTGTTCGACCTGTTCTTTACTACCAAACCGACGGGCACCGGGCTGGGGCTCGGATTCGTTCGCCGGGTGGTGGTGGAACACGGAGGCACGGTGAGTCTGACTACCGGTTCCGGTTCTGACACGCTGGCCCGGATTATGCTGCCGATAAAGGTTAGAAAATCCAACCACCTTTATCTGAGTGGGCCAGCCGCCACTGACTAGGTCAAACGGCTTGTTCGAGTTTCGGAATCTTCGATAGGGCGAGGGGCAGACGGTTTTCGTGACAGCTGGAGATGCAGGTTGAGTATTGGTGGCTTGAAGGTGGAGACACTCCCAAGTTCATCGGCCAGATTAAGCAGCCCAACTTAGAGTTTAATGATTTCTCGTTAGCATAAAGTATGAGGGTTACCGGTTTTGATGGAGGTGCTTGATCAACATCAAAACCGGTAACCCTCACTTATTCTTTTGAAGTGCAGTGTCAGATCCAGTCTGGATGACTACACATAAACGCTATGTCCTTCTCAGGTCGCCATGATTTCAGTCATCCCAGCGTCCGAAACCTGGGATACGTACGTCATGCTCATCATACAGTCCCCGCTTCGCCCGTTGATGGCAACTGTCGCAATTGCTGAATGACCTTACCTTTGGATTCTCCTGCACCAGCTCCTTCGGAATCTCGCTGTGCTCATAAGCAAAATAACGCATTTCCGTAATCCTCAATGGTAGTGGACGTTCTCTCTGAGCGGCCATCAATTTATTGGACAATCCGTAGTTTACCCGCCCGGCTGCATTGTTGAGCAGATAATTCTGAATCGTCTTTCGGTCACCTTCGTCCAGCTCGGCATTTTCGCCGAAATGGTCATCCAGACTCCCCATGATCTTCTCCCATGAGGGGGCGGGCAGTAGGCCTGGCTGATAGGGGAAATGGCAACTACCACACTCTTCCACATAGCGTTGGGATCCAACCGGATCGATACCAGGCTTCGCCTTGTCAAACCAGGATTGGAACCAGGGTGTACCGTCATCATCGTCGCTCTGCGCCAAACCGGCCGTTGCCAGCAATGCCACCGTTAAGATTGCTGCAATCATTTTGTGTTTAGGTTTCATATTTCATCATCTCCAAACTAATGGCCTCAGTTTTGGCCTTGAATAAACAACATCAGGTCGCCCTTCTCCTGAGGAGTGCAGTCACGGCCAAAGGTCCATCTGCAGTTGCGTTTGAACCACTTTTCGATCTGTTTTCGGTCGGTAAGCCGTAGTGGGTTTACCGCCGGCGCCATCGGCTCGATCCGCTTGCCGGTGCGCAGGTGTTTTCCTGGTTGTTTCAGGTTGTTTCCATGGCAATCGCTGCAGCTTCGACCTGCCTCTCCTTCCTTGGGTACGTGAACACTCTGCCACTGCTGTTCCCCCGCCTGTTTGTTGAATGGCCCCGCGCCCAGACTGCGGTAGTCCTGCAGCAGCTTCTCGACGGTGGTGGAAGCTAAGGCAGTACCAGTGTTCAGTAGCAGTGCGATAATCAAAATCTCTCTTTTCATTGCTAGAGGATCCTCAATACTTTGTTAATCGATCAACCGTTTGCGCCCGGAAAACATCGCCCGTACCAGATTCTCGTTATGCTGAACACTCGCCAGCAAAACGCCGACTATGTGCAGTGCAACAAGCAGCAGGGTGAAGTTGGCAAAAAATTCATGCACCTCTTCAGCCGCCTTTCCAACAAAAAAGGGCATGGAGATCATCAAGGGAGCAAGGGGGCCGGCGGACTGTTCGGCGCCATAGGTTGCCAGTCCGGTCAACACCGTTATGAACAGGGAGAGCAGTAAGGCCATCACCATTGCGCCGCCCGCTGGGTTGTGTCCCAGATACCGCTCAGCTCTAAAATGGATCACCCGCTTGAGATAGGAGATCACCCTAGTTGGTGGATAGGCAAAGTCGCTGAACCTGGCGTGGCGTGGCCCGATGAACCCCCAGAGCAGACGAAAAACGACCAACCCACCGACCGAGTAGCCTGCGATGATGTGCAAAGAGGTGAAATCGTCTTCGCTGAGATAGGCCAACAAAAAGGAGACTGCCAGGGACCAGTGGAACAGCCGCACCAGTGGATCCCAAACCTTGATCTGTTTCTCTGAATGTTCTGTGGTCATAGCGCCTCTCCATTTATGTTGGAGAGCGTAGCCACACAACCTGAAACTAAGCTGAAAACTACGGAGTATTGTTAGTGCGAGCCTTTTAGGCCGGGGCGCTTTCTTTTTAATCGGGTTCCACGCTCTGGGTGGGAATGAGATACGTCGTATAAAGCTCAGCAATGCCTGTTCATTGCCTAAGGTAGCGCTGAGCAACCCTAGTAGAGTTACGCTATATATCGACCAAAGGAGGTAAAAGGTTGCTGTTTGCGCCAAAATATAGCCAACTCTGAGGTGAATCATGGCTACCAGCGTTAAATTTTTTGACAACCGCGTTTCCGAGGCACGCCGCTATGGCGCGGTTTACTGCCGTTCGATTCCTAAGCAGTTCGAATACTGGTCCCGTATCAGCAAAATAGCCGAAGAGAATCCGGACCTTCCTTGTGCCTTTATCCGCGAGATCCTGATTGCCCGGGAAGAGGCGACTGAAGGAGAACGATCCGAATATCAGTTTGGGGAAATCGTCTGATGCGAGTATTGCAAACTACCCGCATCAAGACAGTGGTAAAAAAAACCCATAAAAACCAAAAACGGGATCTAGGTAAAGCGGTTCGCGAAATTATGGCCAACCCTGCTGCCTGCGAAATGAAGGTCGGTGATCTGACAGGCGTTCAGGTTTACAGGTTCAAAATGGCCGACCAACTCACCTTGACCCTGCTTGGCCTCGGTGCACACGAAAACTTCTACCGTGACCTCAAACGATAAAATCCAAATGTGGATGTGGCTATCATGCATCGCCTGTTAAACAGTTCGCCGCTTAGGACCTTCACTGTGATGAGCCTGGTGCTTATCACGCTGATGGTCTTGGGTACTGGCTTTGTGCTTTCCAGTTTCTTCCGCCAGGCCATTCTCGATCGGGAAGCACTCATCATCCGGGATTTTGTACAGGCCATTGCTTCGCAAGAGCATGTCAGCAAGGACCCAGGAGACACCACGATGCTTACCAAGGAGGGTCGACTTACTCGCCGGTTTCTCATGTTAACCAACCTCTCGGAAGTCATCCGCATCAAAGTGTATAACCGGCAAGGTGAGATCGCCTGGTCAGATGAACCCTCCTTCATTGGTACGAAGGTCGACAATAACCTTCAATTTCACGCGGCCATCATGGGTGGCACAGATGTGGTGTTCTATTCTCAGGAGGAATATTCAGATGCCGGCAGCAATGCGGTTGCGAACCCTGTGGTGGAGTTCTACGTACCCTTCAGCATCCGGCCGACAGCACCCGGGAAGCCATCCTACCAGGGCGTGTTGGGACTCTATCGTTCGGCGGCCACGCTGAACGAGCAGATTCGACGGGGGATGGCGCTGCAATGGCTGGTTGCGGGACTGGGCGGCCTACTCTTGTATGCTGCGTTGTTCGGTTTGTTCCGTGCTGTCTACTGGCGCCAATGCCAGGCGGAAAGCCAGTTGTCGAAGTTGAGCACCGAGCACGAACGGATCGTGCAAATGGAAAAGCTCTCCGCCATGGGGCAGATGATCGGTGAGATCGCACACCAGATCAACAATCCCCTGGTGGGCGTGATGAACCTGGCACAACTTGCGCAGCGCGAGGCTAAAGATCCAGAACGCACATGCGAGATCCTGGGGCAGATCCATCAGGCGGGCAGCGACTGCCGGACTTTCGTGCAACGCATGCTGGAGTTTACAAAGATATCCCACTTTGAGCGGGTACCGACGGATATGTGCGAGCTGGTGCGGGAGACGTTATTTCTGTTTCAGCAGAGTACCAAATACCATCCGGAGACGATGATCCAGCTACCTCAGGATCCCATCATACTTTCCGTAGACCCGACCCTGATTCGCCACGCCCTGTTCAACCTCCTGAACAATGCGGCACAAGCGAGCGAATGGAATGGTGTCATCGCGGTAAGGCTGATGCAGGGGAAGAATGAGCGTGGAGACGGCCCCGGCTGGAGTTTGGTGGTTGAGGACCAAGGCTCGGGATTATCAAAGGAGGCGCTGGGTAAGCTCTTTGTTCCGTTTTTTACCACCCGATCGGAGGGCATTGGTCTCGGGCTATCGGTAGTGCAACATATCATGGTTCAGCATGCCGGTCAGATAATTGCTGAAAACCGGCCCGAAGGCGGGGCTCGTTTCACCATCTGGCTGCCCGACACGGAGCCAAATGCGCAGTGACGCCTAAAATCCTCATTGTCGATGACGATTCCTATACGCGGACCTTACTGGAGGGCCTGTTCCGCAACAGCCAGACGAAAGTGGATTTCGCACTCAATGGTGCGGAAGCAAAGAGCAAGTTCCGCGCACGAGATTACCACCTCATCCTGATGGACCAGCGCCTTCCCGATGCGAATGGACTGGATCTGCTGCGGGAGATGCGGCATCAGCGCCCCCAACAGGTCGCCATCCTCATCACCGGTTACGCCGACGTCCGGGACGCGGTCCGGGCTGTCAGGGAGGGGGTGTTCGATTACCTGACCAAACCCTTCGAGAATCTGGAGGAGCTGGAAGCGGTTATAGAGAAGGGGCTGGAGTTGGATCGTGCCTATCGAGAGATCAGGGATTTGCGCGAATCACTAGGAGCTCGGCAGCGAGGGCCTATTCTGATTGGCAGTTCCCCGGCTATCGAAAGATTGTTGCAACAGATGGAACAGGTAGCTCCGCTGGATACCACTGTCCTTCTCGAAGGCGAGAGCGGAACAGGCAAGGAGTTGGTTGCCCAACTGATTCATAACGCAAGTTCGCGCACTGAAGGGCGCTTCATGGCAATCAACTGTGGTGCTCAGTCAGAGCAGCTTCTTGAAAGCACCCTCTTTGGTTTTGAAAAAGGGGCATTTACCGGAGCAGTCCGAACCACAGTAGGCTACCTAGAGGAGGCAGATGGTGGCACGCTGTTTCTGGATGAGATTGCGGACATGAGCCAGAAACTGCAAACCAGTATGTTGCGGGTTCTGCAGGAGCGAACCTTTACCCGTCTGGGGAGCACCCAGGTGCGCTCCAGCGACTTCCGCCTGATCTGTGCCACCAACAAACGGCTTGAGGACGAGGTAAAAGAGGGCCGGTTCCGGGAGGATCTTTTCTACCGCATCAACGTGGTGGCGCTCCCCTTGCCGCCCCTGCGCGAGCGACGGGAGGATGTCCTGGCGCTCAGCACCCACTTTCTGGCCCATTTCAATGCCAAATTCGACAAGACAGCAGGGCCTCTGACGCCAGGGGCCATTCGTGCCCTAGAAACCTGTCCCTGGCCAGGCAACGTACGCCAACTCCAGCATGCCATTGAACGGGCTGTGGCCCTCAAGAGCGACGGACCCGTTACCGCGGATGACTTGGATCTCATCGCGCAAACTTCGGAGCCAATGGTGCAGGAAATCGGCACGCTCCTTCCCTACCAAGAGGCTCGTGGAAATTTCGAACGTGATTACCTTACCCGCCTATTGGAGGCAACAGGTGATAACGTCTCCGAAGCCGCTCGGCAAAGTGGGCTTTCCCGCCAGAATCTCTACGTGCGAATGAAACGCTGGGGGTTTGTCGGGAAATCGTGACATCTGTCATCGTTCAGTGACAGTTTTATGTGACGTAGCCCCACACTTGTCATCTTTCAGTTACAGGCCCATGCGCCGCCGCCCCGTGTATAGCTCGCATCCTATTGATCTTACGATATTATTTCCCAATGACGGGTTGGTATAAATATTGCCTGATTCTGTTTTAGAAAAACAAGCGACAGAGGAGATGTCATGAAACGCATGACACAGATCCTGGTTATTACCGCCTGCGGAAGTAGTGTGGCGGCAGCGCTTGAAGGATAGGAATAGGAATTTTTCCTGAATCACATCATGGGGACGAAGGATCTGATCGGAGAATACTCCCACGACAGGAACAAACCGGAGGCCATGGTGGGGTGCCTCTCCGCCATGGCCGAGAAGGTATGCCTGCGGATGCTTATCAACGACAGTAAGAACTGCCGCGCCTGGCAGGTCTGGGAGGCAGTAAAACCCTGACAAAAATGAGGGGAACGTGACCATAAGGCAACCATGAGGAAAAGAAAACCTGTATTGCCTGTCATTACAACCTGGTGCACAAGGCAGTATCACTGAGTAAAGCGTTCAAGGAGGCGGTGGATAGTTACACATAGGAAAAACCATAAATCATAGGCCTGGCCGCAATATCATCCATCATCGCTAAGTGACTGTAGTTGTTAAAATCAGATGTTATTTAATTCGCCATTTTTTATTTTCGCCTTCTTGCCAATCGCAGCGATTGTTTTTTATCTTATTGGCAATCGTGGCCACTTTAGAATCGCAACTTCATGGTTAGTGTTAGCATCTTTGTTTTTTTATGGGTACTGGAATCCAGCCTATTTGTGGGTAATTGTTGGGTCTATTCTTGTAAATTATTCACTAGGAGTTTTGTTATCTGCCTCCGCAACCAAAGGTCAGTTAAAAAATATTGTTTTGGCCATTGGGGTGGTCGCCAACATTTTGCTGTTGGGCTATTATAAATACGTCAACTTTTTCATGGATACGATAAACAGGACAGGTTTATCTGACATCCAGATAGAAAGCATAGTTTTGCCTCTTGCAATATCTTTCTTTACATTTCAGCAAATAGCTTACTTGGTAGACGCATGGAAAGGTGAAGTCAAGGAATACAATTTTCTTGACTACTGCTTATTTGTCACATTTTTCCCACAACTAATAGCAGGTCCCATTGTCCACCACAAAGAGATGCTTCCTCAGTTTAAGGAGGGCAAGACCTACAAGCTCAACCATTTCAACATTACAATAGGAATATCGATTTTTTTAGTCGGGCTATTCAAAAAAGTAGTTATTGCCGACAATTTGTCCGTTCTAGCTTCTCCGGTTTTTAGTGCTGCCGAGAATGGCGAGGTACTGCATTTTTTTGAGGTTGCGGAAGGAGTTATTGCCTACACATTCCAACTATATTTTGATTTTTCAGGCTATTCTGACATGGCAGTTGGAATTGCAAGACTGTTTGGTATTCGCCTCCCTTTGAACTTCAATTCCCCCTACAAAGCAGAAAATATCATTGATTTTTGGCGTAGATGGCATATTACTCTATCCAGATTTCTGAGAGATTATATTTATATCCCTTTGGGAGGGAATAGAAAGGGGCGTTCTAGACGGCATATAAATTTAATGGCCACCATGCTTCTTGGGGGGCTTTGGCACGGCGCCGGTTGGACGTTCGTTTTTTGGGGGGCATTGCATGGCTTCTACTTGATCGTCAATCATGGATGGCAGAAAATTTGGAAGCGACGTATCAATAAGTGGTGGTCTGTTGCTATCTCGCGTATTGTCACGCTATTTCTTGTGATGTTTGCTTGGATATTTTTTCGCGCAGAATCGTTTGATGGCGCAATGCAAATCCTAAAAGGGTTCACCAATCTTCCTCACACGCCAAGTGAGAATCTTGGATTTATTGGAGACCTCCTGGTTTTTATGGGGTTTCAATTTAATGGGCCATCGATTTCAGCGAGCGATATCAAGGTAATATTGATGTTCTTTGCCCTTACGGCAATTGTCTGGTTTATACCCAACACGCAGCAATTATTCGCAAAATATCGGCCAGCATACGGATATTCCTGGCGCACAGACAAGCCTGTTTTATTGCAATCATTGAATCGAAAATTTTATTGGAGGCCAAATGTGGCATGGTCTGTATGGATTGCCATTTTGGGCGCTTCTTCTCTACTAAGTCTTTCTCAGGTTTCCGAGTTCCTATATTTTCAGTTTTGAGGATTAAACATGTTAACCCTGGCTTCTAAACAATACATGTTATTTCTGTCAACAATAATAGGGCTAATCTTATATTGCGTTTTTATTATAAACTGCACACTGGACCCACTCTGGTATCTCAAAGGAAACGTAGTCACACATCAGAATTACGTATTTAATGAGCGCCTTTCCAAAATGAATCGTTTTTTAAAAAATCCACATGATTATGATTGCTATATCTTTGGTAGTTCCAGAACAACATTACTTGATGAAAGCAGGATTAAAGGCCACACATGCTTTAACTTTTCTTTTTCTGGGGGGCTGGTTGGTGAATTTAATTCTTTCGCTACTTATTTGAAAGACAGAGGGTACCAACCAAAACTGGTTATTATCGGAGTAGATGGATTCAATTTCTTTACTAATGATATCAAAGGGACGATTCCAGACTATATCGCCCAGAAAAAATCCCCTCCATCCATTGTGCAGAGTTACCTATCAATCGATGCCTTGAAACTTTCACTCCGTACGCTTGCTGGACAGTCGCCTCTACCGAGATATTATAAAAAAGATTTTTCTATAGACATTCTGCCAGACACCCAGCCTTATGTCCCAGACATAAATAACCACAAATACAACGCCCAAAAAAATAACGTTTTTTTCGAGGGTAATTACAAATGGTATGAAAAGTTAGCTAACACTTTCCAAGATTCTGAGGTTGTATTTTACGTCCCGCCAATTAGTCCTTGGCTCATCATCAATAAATATAAAAACAACGGCACCTTAGATGATTATATCCATGCCATTCATTCTGTTTCCAATATTGGCCCTGCATTGTACGATTTTTCTCTACCCTCATATATTACAAGAGACAAAAGTAGAACATATGATGGATCGCATTATGATGTGAGCACAAACAATTATATTGCTGACGCTATTAATGCTGGAGAATATAATTTTGGCATCAAGGTGAATGGGCTGTCTTATGATACATATCATAAATTATTCTTAAATGCGGTAAGTAGTTCGGGAATTTGATGTGATTTTTTCCTCTCAATTGTTTTAAATTGGCCTTCAAGTTTGCAAATGAAGGCCCAATGTCATTAAGCATTTTATTTGGCCTCCTTGTCCCTAGGTGCATCAACAGCGGTTGTGCTCTTCGCATCCTCCCGGGTCCTGTCAAGATTGACGAAGACTTGTGGCTCAATCGCAGATTGTGTGGGTAACTTTGTTTGGTTATCGGCATGACGATCGGTTGGAGCACTGGAGCAACGCCCTCAATGAAGCCTACCTCCATGCCAACTTGCCGGCGGGTGCGCTGTAAGCAGTGCGGTAAGACGACACAGGTTGATGCGCCTTGGGCTCGCCCTCAACCGGGTTTACTCCGTTCTTCGAGACGCTGGTGATCACGCTGTGCAGACAGATGTTGAGTCCCCCAGATGAAGAAACTGGCGACCACCATCAAGGGGCATCTCATCGGCATCCTTAATGGATTCACATTGCACCTGAGTAATGGGTGTATGGAAGGCATCAACTCGCTGATTCAGGTCGCCAAGGCAAGAGCCAGAGGCTACAGGACATTCCGAAGCCCGATCATGGTGGCTTACTGATTGTTGGAAAGCTCCCCCATCTACCGGCCTCACCCTTTACGAGGCGGGCTTATGCTGAGCGGCTACCCACTTAATTCCAGAAAGAGCCAAAAATTATTGCCTCTCTCGCTTGATGCTTTTAGTTGCATGGGGATCTGATTGTATCGGCCTTGCTAATGTCTTGCGCCGATGGGACTCGGTAATGGCATCGCGAATTCGGATTAGGTCGCCATCCAGTGCCGGTTGACCATACCACCATTGATAATCCGGGGATTGATGCCCGACTCCCAGGAGGATATTTTGCCGGTGGTGGCTCAGGCCCTGCCGTAGTTTTAACAGTGCATCAGGCGGCACGTTATCAGCAGAGTCGATCAATGCTTTTCCCTCTGTCAGCTTGAGATCGGCAATCTCCAGCTGGCGTTTTCCGTTGGCAAACTGCTCACGAATATAGCGAGGGCTGTGACATCCGGTGCAGATCCATTGGCGCACTTCGGGGCCGCGAGCAGGTGCCATGGTGTCGCCATGGTCGCCGCCATGGAGGTGGCAGTAGCTGCAACCAGGCGTCCGGTAGTTACCGCGTTGCAAGGGTTGTCGCCAATCCTGCCGGGCCTCTTCGAGGCGTGTGATGATGCCGTGTTTGGATGTGGCGTAACTGTGGCTGGCGGGGCCTTCGTGGCATGCGGTACAACTTTGATCTTTTCTCGCCTTTATGGCTGAGTTTTCGTGTCGATCGCCGTGGCAGTTGTTGCAACCGACCCTTGAAGTGGCTGAGTGGGGACCCTCTCGCCATTGCCTGATCAGCTCAGGATTCCGCTCTGTGTGGCAGGTGATGCACTCGGTCTCGGTAAATGGTCCTGCGGAGAGGGACTCGTCTGCCAAGGCAGGATGCGTTATCAGGATAGCCAGAAGCCAACCAATAGATCTCATTCGATAGGGCATCAATTATGCTCCCGGTTGTAGTCGGTGTATGCGCCCTTCATCCAAAGATCACCTGAACCTTCAGGTGTGATTTTCGCTTCCTGTTCGGCTTCGACAAGATCGCGCAGCGCGTCGGCTTGGGTCTCGATGCGATCCAGTGATGCCTCCATTTTTCGATGTCCTTCCTTAACCCCTGTCGAGTGACCGTGGGCGGCAGATTTGTACGCCCCCAGATTGTCGAAGTACCACATCTCGAAGTAGTCGCGCTCAATGGCGGAGACGTTGTAGAAGACTGATGCCTGGCCTTCAAAGAAACCGATGCGCTCTCTGGGCCAGAGACTATCCAGCCAGTCCATAGGGTAGGGGGGGCGCTCTCCGGCGGCAGGGTGAAGCAGATTGTCGCTGCGCAGATCCTTGAGAACATCCTCTGCTGCATAGAGCTTTTTCCAGGCTTGCTTGCGTTCCTGATCCAGTTCGGTCAGCCACTGCCTGGCCTTTTCCTCGTCGTGGCAATCACTACACAGCTTGATCCACTTTTTGCGCAGCAGCTGATTTTTGGATGTATGAGGATTGACCTCTCGCAGGCCAAATTTCCACAGGGACTTGTGGGCCACCTGGTGGCGACCGCCATCCATATGGCAGTAGGCACAGGTGGGCGCCTTGTAGTTACCCTTGGTTAGGGGTTTTGACCAGTCCCAGCCGTTACCCTCGGCCAGGTAAAGTTTGCCGTGGGCGGAGGCGAAGTAGGTTTCGTCATCGGGGTGAGGTGGTCCTGAGTGGCAGGTGATGCAGGCCTCCGGGCGGCGTGCTTCGGCGGCATCGAAACGGTGCCGGGTATGGCAGGAGTCACACTTGGTGGCCACCGAGTGGCACTGAACGCAGGATTGGACTTCGGCCTTGGGCTTGTCCACGAAGTGCTTGGCATCCACCGCCCGATCCATCGCCAGCACATGACTAGGGAAACCGTAGCGGGCCTCATCCAGAAATTCGCCATGCTGTTTTTCATGGCAACTGCCGCATACGTCCGGGGTGGGCATCCGGAGTTGTTGATGGTTGTTGCCGTGGCAGGCATTGCAGGTGACCGTTTCCTCGCTCTGGGCATGACGGCTGGCGCGCCAGTCGGCAACGATGCCGGGGGTGATCCCCTCATGGCACTGGATACACAGCTCTGCCTTGAACACACCCTCGACTATCTTGGTGGATTGATAGAAGTTGTCCGGATCCCAATAGCCTTGCACCGGATCGGGTGACCAGTGGCGGGAGTAGAGACCGGTTCCGGGTCCTCCCTTGCTCCAGTGCACATAAGCAAACCCCACCGGAACAGCCAACAGGGCGATAATCAGCGGAAGTATTAATCGATTACGCATGGTTTTTATCCGTGTGGCGATTTCTCCACCAACGCAGCAGACCCAATCCCGTCAGCAGCAGGAAGGGGCCTAGAACCCATATGCGCGTCAGCCAGGGATGATTGAGTCGGTGGATATCGGCAGGCGCTTCTTGATCTATCGACTGCATTGCATGATGCTGCAGATAGGCCAGCAAACGCTCCTGCTCCTGTTTCTGCATGGTCTCCACCCTGCCCATCAATCCCCCAAAACGGTGTGAAACATCCATCAACAGAAACATCTTGGATGCCACCTCGCGCCACTCGGCCGCCGTGTGGCGATCCGGTCCCGGCAGGTTGTGGCATTGAGTACAGAATCGTTGTAGCAAGCTTGCCTCCGGGGATTGGGAGTCGGGGAGTGATTCGACAGTGAGGCCAGGCGGCAGCTTGTCTTTATGTACCTCGCACAGATCTATACCCGACCAGGTATGGCTTGCCGTGGCCGGCAGCGGCAGAGAGAGGATCAGGATCATGAGAGTGCTCCCTTTCATGTCTGCTTCCGGATACGTCGCCACAGACTGAAACTGCTCAACATGCCTTCAGCCGCCTTGCGACCGGCGGCCATGGCGGTGACGGCCAGATCGGGCCCAAGAGTATTGTCGCCACCCGCCCAGATTTTGGGATGGCTGGTATGGCCTTGTGTGTCTACCTGAATGCGGCCATCTGACTCAGTCACAATGTCGAATGTGGCCAGCCAGGGGGGGGGGTCGGCTTGCTGACCCAGGGCGAGGATGACTCGGTTAGCTTCAATAATTGTGGCCCCTTCGTGGGTTTCAAAGCGTACTCCGGTTACGCCTCCTGAACCTTTGCATTCAAGTGGGGCATGGTTAAACAGAAATTGGGCACCCTCTTCACGGGCCAGTGTGATCTCCTTGGGGGAGGCGCGTAGACGCGCTTCCGGGCCACGATAGGCGACGGTTACCTCTGCACCCAGACGTAGCGCGGCACGAGCACAGTCCATGGCGGTATCGCCGCCACCGAGAACCAGCAGCTGTTGACCAGTTAAAGGTTCTCGCTCGCCTGCGTTGATTCGTTTCAGCCAGCTGAGGGCCTGCTCAACACCAGGCAGGGTCTGTCCCGGTAGTTCGATGGTTCGTGGTTTCTGCGCGCCCAGTCCAAGAAAGATGGCGTCATTCTGTCCTAGCAGATCAGATAACATCGCAGCGTCCACCGATAGACCGAGAGAGAAACGGATGCCGGCCTGTTCCAGTAGAGTCTGCCGGCGCGCCAGCAGGGTCTTATCCAGCTTGAATGCGGGAACACCTGTCTGCAGCAAGCCGCCGATCTTGGTTGACCGGTCATAGACAGTGACTTCCACACCCATCCGATTCAATCGTTCCGCACAGCTCAATCCCGCAGGGCCGGCACCGATGATTGTCACCTTACGGCCATTATGCTGTGCCGGTTTGATCGGCCGCCAGCCTTCATCCAGAGCCCGTTCGGCCAAGGTTCGCTCTATCGCCCCGATAGTGACAGCCCCTTCCAGCTGCGTGCGGGTGCAGGCCCCTTCGCAGAGGCGGTGCTGAGGACAGATCCTGCCGCACACCTCGGGTAGTGGTGAGGTTGCATGGGCCAGATCCCCAGCCTTTTTCCAATCCCCACGGGCAGCAGCCTCCAGCCAGTCGGGGATGAAATTGCCCAGTGGGCAGGCATTGCGGCAGCCGGGAACACCGCAATCGAGGCAGCGTTCAGCCTGGCGCTGCAGGTCTTTTGTGGACAGAACCTTTTCTGCTTGATTCCAGTCGCTCAGGCGCACTGCCGCAGGCCGGTGTGCCGGTTCTGTCCGGGGTGCTGGGATCTGGGATTTTCGTTTGAGAAGATGGCCGGCATCCTGCCGCAGATTAGGCCGGAACAGGTTGCGTACATCGCGAATCTCTAACGCATCGGTGGGACAGGAGATGATGCAACGGGCGCAGCCCATACAATCCTCGATGCTGGTGACTTCGCCTGTGGTCTTGCCTTGTTGCCACACCGGGATACCCATGTCGCAGGCCTGCTCGCAGCGCCGACAGTCGATGCACTGTTCAGGGTCCATCTTGATGCCGAAGAAGCCGGCATGATTGAGCAGACCGAAGGTGGCGCCGAAGGGGCAGAGGTAGCGGCAGTAGAAGCGGTTGCCGGTGATTGGGGTAATGAAGAAGGTGCCGAAATAGGTCAGCCCCACCACCAGCGCGAACATGCCGACCAGGGTTGCGGTCCAGGCGTTGGGCGGGAACTGGGTGGCCACCATCACCCCCACGTACCAAATGAAGAAGAACCATTTGGTATGGCGCAGCCGCCAGGCCCAATCGCCGCGCAGGGAGAAGCGGCGGAACGGAAAGCCCACGGTCTCGCGCACGCCCACACAGGGGCAGCCGAAGCCGCAGATGATCCGCCGCCCGAACAGGAACACCAGCAGCAGGGTGAGAAAGAAGGTGAGGGTGCCCGGTGTGTGCAGGGCGGGAAACACCGGCTGGCTCCAGACATAGCCGGCATAGGGCTCGAACATCGGCATGAGCCAGGGGATCAGCCACCAGAAGCCGGTCACCACCGTCACCAGGATGATCAGACGCTTGCGGGTATAGGGGTTCTGTTCAGCACGGATACGCCAGAGGCCAAAGGCAAGGATAATGGCGTATTCGGTATAGCGGTTGAGCCAGATAGGACTCTCAAACAGATAGAGCCAGGATTCGTTGAGCCAGCCAACGAAGGCCAGGCTGAAGGCGGCCATGGAGATGGCCATGACCCACCAGCGATAACGCCCCGGCAGGGTATCCTGACGCGCCGCAGTGTTGGGGCGGGCACTGTATGCCAGGAGGGGTTCTTGTTGCGTGTCTGGATTCATGGGTACATTTTTGCCGAATCTACGGATTTCTCATGGCAGGGGTCGAAGTCAAACCGCATTAGATCCTGTGATAAATGCGACTCGTGTTGTCGGTTTGACTTCGCCCCCTCATGGTTCATGGTTACTCGAAGGCCGCTGCCTCGCTCTGCAGATAGGCTTGGTGGGCGTTGCGGCCGGCCAATGCTTCGAAGTCGGCAAACCCTTTCCATGCCGATTGATCGAAGGAGCTGATGGCGTCCTGCAGATCAATGTCTTCTTCCACTGCCTGGTCCATGTGTCGTTTCAGCGCCGTCAAATAGTCGTGCGTAGAGTGCTCGAAGGCGGACAGTGGACCAGGCTCACCGTGGCCCGGTATGAACAGAACATCACCAAGTTGCCGCAACCGTTGGAAAGACTTAATCCATTCCCGCACATTGCTCTTGGAGAGGATGGACAACAGCCGGCCTCTGTAGAGCACGTCGCCAGCAAAGGCCAGTGCGTCCGGATTCACCGCTACCACCAGACTACCGGGGGTGTGGGCGTCCCCCACCGGGATCACGCGCAGCCGTACTCCGCCCAAATCCAACGAGGTCTCCTTATCGATGGCGACAGTGGGGGTGCTCGGTACCTCGACACTGTTGGGCGTGAGGCCCAGCACGCCCTCGATGGTGGCGGCAAAGACCTGAGCTTCGGCCTTGATGCGTGGCACCGCCTCGGCCGCAGCGATCACCTCGGCTTCGGCGCGCCGAAACACCGGATTGCCCATGATCCGATGAGGTTGGGAATTGGTGTTGATCACATATCGCACTGGCCGGTCTGTGATGCGACGGATATGAGCCAGCATCGCCTCGGCCATCGCCCCTCCATAGCCGGAATCGATAACCGCCACGGCATCATCGCCCACCACGAAGCCCAGGTTCATACGAAAACCGCCGTTCTCACGGGTGGGAGGACCGTAGGGGCCGATCCATGCCCAGGTGTGGTCGGAAACCTGGCGCGGGGCCGGCAGCAGGTCACCGCCCAGAGACAGAATAGGCATTAGCAGTGTGAAAAGGGTGATGTAGATACGCAGCATTTCTGTGTCCTCTCTATGATGTTTTCCGTGGGTGGCAAGAGCGTACCAAGGTGTCTAGTGTGTATTCTTCACTCATTGCTCCACTCCTCCATCAGTTGTTCTTGAACGGTATCGAGAAGCTGGTATAGCTCTTCCAGTTCGTTCTCTGTAACGCTATCGCGTAGACTGTTGATCAGATCTTCTGGGGATACGATCACGCCGTCGGAAGGCTCGATAAGGTTCTCACCAATCATCAGTGCCGGTGGTTGGTTCCCATCCTCACCATCCGACTCACAATATTTCACCTGGGAACCGATCCCAAGATGCTGGCTGATGGCCTCTGCATAATGGATGTACAAGGTGCAGTGGCCACCTGGCGGTTGTTTGGACAGTATGGTGATTGTGCTCATGGTTTTTTCCCCTCTCAATTTTGGCTATTTGCCCCAGTCAAACCATCCCCGTCCAAAATATTTTTAGCCTGCGTCCCAGCCAGCTTTTTGCTGATAATGGCGGAGAGATTACGAAACAGTTTTGTCGAGATGCGGGGAAAGATTTTGGCGATATGGTCAATACCGTCCCAATTGATTGCCAGAATTTTGGAGTCATCCCGTGCTACGACATCGGCGGTTTTGCCACACCTCTGCGCTCCCCTCCAACAGGACAAACATCTCGTCACCAGTGTCTCCCTGCCGGACAATGATATCTCCGGGGTTGACCGCTTGAACCTTGCTGACCAACACGATCTTTTTGACTTGCCATGGCCGTATCTCCCGAAATAGTTCACACCGCTCGATGACCTGCGACTGGAGGCGCAACGACAGCATGTCCCACAGCGTGATCAATCTTATGGACGACAGCAGGATGGGCGTGATGATGAAGGTGGCCAGTAGCGCCAGCAGCATGACCATTGCGCTCAGCAGACCGAAATGCATGACCGGTGGAAAGCTCGACGTTGCCAGCGTGGCAAACCCGAATGCCAGGGCGATGGAGGCCGCCATGATGGGGATGGATTCCTGATGTATTGTTTCGGCAAGCGCCAGGCCCTCATCCTGATGTCTGTGCGTTTTCCGCTGATACCGCACCATGAAATGCATGGTGTGATCCACGCAGATCCCCAGGGCGATGGCCGCGACCATCGCAGTCCCTGTATTCAACGGGATGCCCGCGTAACCCATGACGCCAAACAACACAATGATGGGGAAAAGGTTCGTAACTATGGCGACCAGCCCCGTCCTCATATTCACGAACAGCACAGAGATAATGATGAAGATGACAAGAATCATTAGCGCCAGGGATTTAGCCTGAGTGATTGCCATCGCGTCCGCCGCCCTATTGGTGAGAATGGATTCACCGGTGATTCGCACCTCGAGGCCGGGGTCGATCTGTTTTTCGGTGAATGCACGGATCTCCCGTAGCGCCTGCTTCAGCTGCCAGGATGAGCCGATAGGGTGCCGGACGAGAATCCTTGCTTCGCTGAAATCCGCCGAGACAAGGCCACTGACCTGTTCATGCCTGATAAAGAGCATGTACTCCTGAACGTTGGCATCAGATTCTGGCAGCCATAGATCGCCGCTCGTGCCCTCTTCCATGACGCTGTTAATCAGGGCGATAAAGTCGGCAAAGGAGAGTGACTTGTCGACCCATTCGCTCTGGGCCAGGTAGTCCTGAAGCTTCTTGATCTCCTCGAGATAGCGCAGCTTCAGAAAGGTGCCCTCGATCCCCGAATCCAGGACGATGGAGAAGGTCTCCATGCCGACGAGTCGCTCCTGCAGTCTGTTCAGACGCTGGGTGAGGTTTGAGTTGCTGTCAAAATAGTCCAGCGGCGTATTGTTCACCCGCAACGAGAAGGCGCCATAAACGCTGACGATCACTACTATCGTTGTCAGGATGACGATTTTTCTTTTGTTTGTCTGAACCCGCCGAAAAATCCGCCCGGCCAGTCGATGGTAGGGGCTGCTGCTGAGGTTGGCTGATCGGGTGACAGGCCTCTCGCCGAGGTAGCGGAGACAGACCGGAAGCAAAAAGATGGTAATCAGGAAATTGAGCAGCAGGCCTGTGGATGCGACCAGACCGAACTGCCGCAGCAGTTGGATGTCGTTTAGTGCAATGGAGAGAAAACCGAGATAGGTGGTGATGAAGGTAAGCAGCACCGCGAGTCCCATGTTGCGGCCCATGACATGGATGCCATCCATGCGCGGCATCCCCTGCAGGGTGCCGGCATGGTATTCGGCGAGCAGATGAATGTCTTCGGTGGAGCCGTCGGCCCCGAAAGTTTCGCGGGTGTGTTTGTAAAAGGCCCTGGCCGGATCGTTGTCGACCAGCATGCCCTCTGCAGAGATATTCAGACGGAGTTCGTCCACCCTGGAGAGAGCGACGGCGGTCAGTGCCGCAATGATCAGCAAAACAGGCAGGGGGTGTCTTGCGGCAAAAGAGATGATCCTATTCATGACCAGCCTTGATGCCTTCCAAGAACCAGGTTTCCATCTCACCCTTACCTTTTACCAACACTGTGCCCCTGGGTACGCAAATGCATGCATCCTTGAGCAGTTCATAGGTGTCTTGGGTGATCTGGATCTTTCCGGGTACGCCTTGGGATTTTCCATACGGCTGGCCATATTGACTGCGTCGCCCCAGACATCGTAGTGGAATTTCTGGCGGCCAATCACGCCTCTGATCACCGGACCGGACCGGACCGGA